>FWWM01000889.1_pt1 | contig 96593 bp, 92 predicted proteins | sample 2228351 | NCBI WGS metagenome assembly FWWM01 (sample SAMEA103939774, study PRJEB20133) | metagenome | reverse complement strand
AGCGAGATCATCCGATGGGAACCGTTCCGCCCGCTCTCTCTGCGCGAGGCCATCGACCGCTTCTTCGAGGAGGGCTTCCTCCGCCCCTGGTTCTCCTGGGGCTGGGAACCCACAACGACGCTGGCCCTGGACATGTACGAGACCGACGAGGCCTTTGTCGTCAAGGCCGCCGCGCCGGGGATGAAGCCGGAGGACCTCGAGGTCCACATCAGCAACAACGTCCTGACCATCCGCGGCGAGAACAAGGAGGAGGAAAAGGTCGAGGGGGCCCGCTACCACCGCATGGAGCGCCGCTACGGCCGCTTCGAGCGCAGCGTGGCCCTGCCGGCCCGTGTGGACGTGGAGAAGGTCCAGGCCACCCTGAAGGACGGCATCCTGACCGTCCAGATCCCCAAGGCGGAGGAAGTCAAACCGAAGAAGGTTACCGTCAAGGTGCAGAAGTAGGGGCGCAATCCTTCACGCCTGTGGGGGCCCGGGATACCCCGGGCCCTCTGAATTTTATTGTCCCCTGTAACGGCCTACCTACCCTGAACCGGTGGTGTACGATTCCTCTCAGGAAATGGGCAACCCGATAGGTCGTCCCCCTATCCGTGCGGGCATCGTGCGCAGTATCCCCTCATCCCCTAGGAGGAAAATTCTACCCGCAGCCGGCCACCGGCATCATCGTGGGAGCGGGCAAAGAAGGGGGGATCACCGGGGTGGAAGCGGAGCAGCCGAGGAAGGAAAAGGGGAAGGTCCTCCACCACGGGCAGGTGGACAAGTTGCTCCGCCGATACCCACTCAAGACTTCCTTCGGCCGAGGGACGCACCTCGCGGCCGGGAGCCTCCCCGATGAAGAGGAAAAGCAATACACCGCTCCCCTGGGAAAGGGAGGTATGGACAATGCCGCCCAGGTGAAGCGTTTCCACCTCCAGGCCGGACTCCTCACGGATCTCCCGCCGGACAGCCTGGAGGGGATCCTCCCCTCGCTCCATATGCCCGCCGATGCCGTTGTAACGGCCGGCCCACAGCCGCTTATCGGCCGACCCCTTCAGAAGCAGCACCTCTTGCCCAAACTTCAGGAAGCAGAGCACCCGGGGTACCACGGTATAGCGGTGTCCGTCCACCCCCTGCTCGGCTTCACCTTGGACTTGCTCCTCGGGCATACTTCTGTACCTCCAGGTAGATGGGGCGGGGAGTGAAATCCTCCCCCACGAAGTTGTAGTAGACGCTGGCGCTGGCTCCGCCCCAGGGCATCCGGAACTGCCAGAAGGCCAGGACGGCCAGCCAATCGTGCGTCTCCGACCAACGGCAGGCCTCCAGCGTATAGGTGATGCGCTCGGCCGGCCGCACGGCGTTCACCCAGCGTGGATGGTCGTTCCAACCGGCCTCGGTGATGTACACCTTCTTCCCTCCATCGCCGTTGCGCTCCATGACCGACTTCATGTACTTCAGGCCATCGAACGTCGAGGAAGGCGTATTCGTGTCGACCGCGTACGGGCTGCGGCCGCGGGTGTACGGGTGCAGCTCGCGGCCGTGAGCCGCCGCGAGGGCATCGAACGGCAGTGGGCGGCGATGCAGCGGCGCTGGCCGGAGGCACTGGGCGGGCGCGAGCTCGCCATCGAGCCGCTGGAGCGCGGCGGCCGCACGCTCTGGCGCATCCAGGCCGCGGGCTTCGCGAGCGCCGCCGAAGCGGCGGCCGCCTGCCGGACGATCCGGGAACAGGGCGGCGACTGCTTCGTCGTCGGCAAGTGACGGAGGCGGCGTTCCGTCCGGCCGTCGTCGGCATCGCCGGCCCCCGCCTCGACCCGGCCGAACGCGAGCTCTTCGCCGCTCTGCCGCCCGCGGGCTTCATCCTGTTCCGCCGCAACTGCGTCGAGCCGGGACAGCTCGCCGCACTGGTCGCCGAACTGCGCGCCCTCGCACCCGACCGGCCGGTGCCGCTGTTCGTCGACCAGGAGGGCGGGCGCGTGCAGCGGCTCGCCCCGCCACACTGGCCCGACCTGCCGGCGGCCGGCACGATCGGGCGGATCTTCGCCCGCGACCCGGAGCGGGGCAGGGAGGCCGCGCGGCTCTGGGCCGCCTGCATCGCCGCGGTCGCACGCGGTTCCGGCTTCGACGTGGTCTGTGCCCCGGTCCTCGACCTCCGTCTTCCCGGGACCACCGTGGCGATCGGCGACCGCAGCTTCGGCGGCGATCCGGAACAGGTCGGCGCACTCGGCCGGATCGTGTGCGAGACGTTCGCGCAGTGCGGTGTGCTGCCGGTGATCAAGCACCTTCCGGGGCACGGGCGGGCAGAGGTCGACAGCCATCTGGCGCTGCCGAGGGTGACCGCACCCCTCTCCGTGCTGGAGGCCACCGACTTCGTGCCGTTCCGCGCCTGCCGCGACGCTCCCTTCGCCATGACCTGCCACTGCCTGTTCGAGGCCGTCGACCCCGGGCTTCCGGCGAGCCTGTCGGCGAGGGTGGTGCGGGAAGTGGTGCGGGAGCGGATCGGCTTCGGCGGCATCCTCCTCTCCGACGATCTCTGCATGGGAGCGCTCGACGGCCTCCCCGCGGAACGGGCGCGCGCGGCGCTGCGGGCCGGAAACGATCTCGTGCTCTGGTGCGACGGCGACACGGAGCGGACCGCCGCCGTGCTCGAGGCCCTGCCGCCCGCCCCGGGGGCGCTCGCGCGACGGCTCGACACTCTGCTCGCGGGAACGCGGCGCGTCGGGGCGGAGACGGATGTGGCGGATCTCGTCCGTCGGCTCGGGGACGCTATTTCCCGGGCCGATGTCCGAGATGCCTGAGTTCCTCCACACCCTGTCGGTCTGGCTCCTGCCCGTCCTCGTCGCCATCACCTTCCACGAGGCGGCGCACGGCTGGATGGCCGAGAAGCTCGGCGACGACACCGCACGGCGCATGGGCCGGGTGACCTTCAACCCGATCGCCCACGTCGATCCGTTCGGCACGCTCCTGCTGCCCGGGCTCCTGATCCTGTTCGGCGCGCCCTTCGTGTTCGGCTGGGCGAAGCCGGTGCCCGTCGCCTTCCACCGCCTGCGCAGCCCGAAGCGCGACATGATCTGGGTGGCGCTCGCCGGCCCCGGCATCAACATCGTCCTCGCGGTCCTCTGCGGTCTCGCCTACCATCTCGTCGACCGGCTGCCGCCGCAGGCCGCGCAGTGGGTCGCGGACAATCTCGCGAACGCGATCGCCGTCAACGTCGTGCTCGCGACCTTCAACATGCTGCCGGTCCCGCCGCTCGACGGCGGGCGGGTGGTGACGGGCCTGCTGCCGCATCCCTGGTCGTGGAAGTTCGCCCGGCTCGAACGCTACGGCCTGCTGCTGCTCGTGGGCCTGCTGTTCGTCGTGCCGCTCGTCGCCCGCGAGCTCGGCCACCCGTTCAACCCGCTCGCCTGGATCCTGTGGCCGGCGGTCTCGGCCGTCTACGATCTCGTCCTCCTCGTGACCGGCTGGCCGGCGGGATGAGCGGGCAGGACGCGGCACCGGCCGAGGATGCGTTCACCGTCACGCTCGAGGGCTTCTCGGGGCCACTCGAGCTGCTGCTCGATCTCGCGCGGGCGCAGAAGGTCGATCTCGCCCGCATCTCGATTCTCGGGCTGGTCGAGCAGTATCTCGCCTGGATCGGCGAGGCGCGCCGCCTCAGGCTCGAACTCGCCGCCGAATATCTCGTGATGGCGGCCTGGCTCGCCTATCTCAAATCCCAGCTGCTGCTGCCGCCCGCAGAGCGGGACGACCCGGAGATCGAGCAGCAGGCGGCCGATCTGACGGAGCGGCTGCGCCTGCTCGAGGCGGTGCGCCGGACCGCCGACTGGCTCGCGGAACGGCCGCTGCTCGGCGAAGCACGCTTCCCGCGCGGCATGCCGGAGCCGCCGGAGGTGCGACGCGAGGGGCCGGCGCGAGCCGAACTCGCGGATCTGCTCCGGGCGTTCGCGGAAGTGACGCGGCGCGGCGGACCGGCGGTCGTGCACCTGCCGCCGCGCCGGCTCGTCTCGGTCGAACAGGCCCTCGACCGCATCTCCCGGCTGTTGACCGGCCGGGACTGGCGCAGCATCGAGAGCTTCCTTCCGGCGGAGTGGCGGGCCGGGCTCGTGTGGCGCTCGGCGGTCGCCTCGGGGCTCGTCGCGGTGCTGGAGCTCGCCCGGCGCGGCGAAGCGGAGGTGCACCAGCCCGAGCCCTTCGGACCGGTCTATGTGAGGCGCAGGACGTGAGCGAACCCACCGCCGAACAGATCGTCGAGGCGCTCCTGTTCGCGAGCGCCGGACCGGTGAGCGAGGAGGAGATCCAGGCGGTGCTCGGCGGCCGCGCCGAGGCGCGGGCCGTTCTGGAGGCACTCGCAGCCCGCTACGCCGGTCGCGGCGTCCGCCTCGAGCGGCAGGAGCGGCGCTGGGCGCTGCGCACGGCACCCGAAGTCGCCCCCTTCCTCGCCCGGATCGACCGCAGGCCGCGACGGCTCTCGAAGGCGGCACTCGAAACCCTCGCCGTGATCGCCTATCGTCAGCCCGTGACGAGGGCGGAGATCGAGGCGGTGCGGGGTGTGGCGGTGAGCCGCGGCACGCTCGATCTGCTGCTGGATCTCGGGCTCGTGGCGCCGCGGGGCCGCCGCGACGTTCCCGGGCGGCCGGTGCTCTGGGTCACGACCCCGGCCTTCCTCGATCATTTCGGCCTCGCCTCGCTCGACGATCTGCCGCGGATCGAGGAACTCGAGGGGGCGTCGCTGTTCGGTCCGTCGTCGATCCGGTAGGAGAGGATGCACGAGGACAGGGTCATCGACGGGGAGACCGGCACGGCGGTGCGCGAGGGCCACGCCGCGCCGGCGACGGAGCCGCCCGGGCTCGAGGTGCAGGAACTGTCGCACCGATTCGACCGGCGTCTCGTCGTCGACCGGGTCTCCTTCGCCGTCGCCCGCGGCGCCGTCCACTGCCTCGTCGGCCCCTCGGGCTGCGGCAAGACGACGACGCTCAGGCTGATCGCCGGGCTCGAGACGCTCCAGGAGGGGCGGATCCGGATCCGCGGCCGGCTCGTGGCCGAGCCGGGCTGGTCGCTGCCGCCGGAGAAGCGGCGCGTCGGCCTGATGTTCCAGGACTTCGCGCTGTTCCCGCACCTGACCGTGGCCGAGAACGTCGCCTTCGGCCTCCGCCATCTCGACCGCGCCGAACGGGAGCAGCGGGTGCGGCGGCTTCTCGAGCGGGTCGACATGGCCGCCTTCGCCGACCGCTATCCCTACATGCTCTCGGGCGGCGAGCAGCAGCGCGTGGCGCTCGCCCGGGCGCTCGCCCCCGAGCCCGATCTGATGCTGCTCGACGAGGCCTTCTCGGCGCTCGATACCGCGCTCCGGACGCAGATCCGCGAGGAGACGCTGACGATCCTGCGCGAGGCCGGCACCTCGACCCTGCTCGTCACCCACGATGCCGAGGAGGCGATCCGCGCCGGCGACGTCATCCACGCCATGCTCGCCGGCCGCATCGTGCAGAGCGGCACCCCGTCCGAGCTCTACGCGCATCCGGCGGATCCGTTCGTCGCGAGCTTCTTCGGGCCCGTGAACAGCTTCCGGGCGCGGGTGCGCGGCGGCCGGGTGGCGACGCCGATCGGCGAGGTGCCGGCCGACGGGCTCGCGGAGGGGGCGCGGGCGCTCGTCATCGTCCGTCCCGAGGGGATCCGCCTCGCGCGCGCCGAAGCGGGCCGTCCGGCGCACGCGCGGCTCGTGGACCGGCGCGATCTCGGGCCCATCCACCTGATCTGGCTCGGCCTTCCCGACGGAAGCCGGGTCAAGGTGCGCGAGACCGGAGCGGTCGAGGTCGGGATCGGCGACCCGGTCGAGGTGCAGCTCGATCCGGCGCTCGTGTTCGTGTTTCCCGAGCGGTCGCAGGGCTGAGGGGGTGCGGGCCGCGTTGCCGCGGGGCTGGAATTCTGCCATCTTCCGCGCTAGCTCGTGGTCCCCGGCACGAGAGCGCGGCATCGCGAGGAGTCCCCATGAGCATCGGTATCTGGCAGGTGGTCCTGATCCTGCTGATCGTCCTGATCCTGTTCGGTGCCGGCAAGCTGCCGAAGGTGATGGGCGATCTCGCCAAGGGCGTGCGCAACTTCAAGAAGGGCCTCTCCGAGGACGACGAGGGCGAGGAGGCCACGACCGCCGGCGCGCGGCCGGTGACGGCGGAGAAGAGCGAGCCCGCCGGACGCGTGGTCGAGGCGACCGTGCACAAGGACGAGGCGGCGAAGGGCTGATCGCCGCGCGCGGCCGGAAGGGGCGCCATGTTCGACATCGGCTGGTCCGAGATGGCGGTGCTGCTGCTCGTGGCACTGATCGTCATCGGACCGAAGGATCTGCCGAAAGTGGCGCGTACGGTCGGCCGCTGGGTCGGCAAGGCCCGGGCGATGGCCCGCGATTTCCAGCGCTCGCTCGAGGACATGGCCCGCGAGGCCGAGCTCGACGACATCCGCAAGGAGATCGACCGGGTCGGCCGCGACCGCATCGATGTCGGCCGGGCCATCGGCAAGGCGGTCGATCCCGACGGCAGCCTGTCGAAGGCGCTGGACCCGTCCGCACCCGCCGGGCCCGCGAAGAAGCCCGCCGGCACCTCTCCCGCACCCTCGGTCGCTGCGACCGCGCCAGCGGGCGGAACCGAGCCCGGCCCGGCAGCGGAAACGCAACCCGCCGGCCCGCCCGCTTCCCCGGAGAAGCGCTGATTGCCGCTCATCAAGGACATCGACGACCGTGAGATGCCGCTGCTCGATCACCTGATCGAGCTGCGTAACCGTCTCGTCTATTCGGCCGCGGCGATCCTGATCGGCTTCGTCGTCTGCTATTTCTTCGCCGACCAGATCTACGCCTTCCTGACGAAGCCGCTCGCCGACGTCTGCCTGAAGCACACGCTGGGGGACGACCGCCCCCTGTGCAATCGCATGATCTACACGGCGCTGCACGAAGCCTTCTTCACCTACCTCAAGGTAGCGTTCTTCGCCGGCGCCTTCCTGACGTTTCCGTTCGTAGCCACCCAGCTCTGGCTGTTCATCGCGCCCGGCCTCTACCGGCACGAGAAGCAGGCGCTGCTGCCGTTCCTCGTGGCGACCCCGATCCTCTTCTTCCTCGGCGGTGCCGTCGTCTACTACCTCGTGTTCCCGCTCGCCTGGCAGTTCTTCCTGAGCTTCCAGACCACGGGCGGCGAGGGCTCGCTGCCGATCATGCTGGAGGCGCGTGTCGGCGAGTATCTCGATCTGGTGATGAAGCTGATCTTCGCCTTCGGGATCTGCTTCCAGCTGCCGGTGGCCCTCACGCTCATGGGCCGGGTCGGGCTGGTGAGCGCCGACGGCCTCGCGCGCAACCGCAAATACGCCATCGTCGCCATCTTCGCCGTGGCGGCGGTGCTGACCCCGCCCGACGTCATCAGCCAGATCGGTCTCGCCCTGCCGATCATCCTCCTCTACGAGGTCTCGATTCTCATGGTGCGGCTCGCCGAGAAGCGTCGCCGGGAGCGCGAGGAGGCCGAGGAGGCGGAAGAGGCGGCGGGGACCGGCGGGAGCTGAACCGCGCGGGACCGCCGGGCGCGCCGCCGACGCGCTTCGCACATCCGGGGATACCGAAGTGATCGATCTGCGATGGGTCCGTGAAGATCCCGAGGCTTTCGACCGCGCCCTCGCCCGCCGGGGGCAGCCGCCGGCTGCCGACCGCATCCTCGCCCTCGACCGCGAGCGACGGGCGGTGGAGACCCGGCTCCAGGAGCTGCAGGCCGAGCGCAACCGCATTTCGCGGGAGATCGGCGAGCGGCGCCGGCGCGGCGAGCCCGTCGACGGGCTGATGGAGCAGGTGGCCGGGCTGAAGGACGAGGTCGGTCGCGGCGAGGAGACGCTGCGCGAGCTGCAGCAGAAGCTCGAGGCCGAGCTGGCGACTTTCCCGAACCCGCTGCTCGAGGATGTGCCCGACGGGCCCGACGAGACCGCCAACCGGGTGGAGCGCGAGGTCGGCACTCCGCGCCGCTTCGCGTTCGAACCGAAGGAGCACGACGAGCTGGGCGCACGTCTCGGGATGGACTTCGAGCGGGCGGCGAAGCTCTCGGGTGCACGCTTCGTCGTCCTCTGGGACCAGCTCGCCCGGCTCGAACGGGCGCTCGTGCAGTTCATGCTCGATCTGCACACCCGCGAGCACGGCTACACCGAGGTCGCCGTGCCCTATCTGGTGCGCGACGCCGCTCTGTTCGGCACGGGCCAGCTGCCGAAGTTCGCGGACGACCTGTTCGTCACCACCGCCGGACTGTGGCTGATCCCGACCGCCGAGGTGTCGCTCACCAATCTGGTCGCCGGCGAGATCCTGCCCGAGAGCGCGCTGCCGATCCGGGTCACCGCCGGCACGCCCTGCTTCCGCGCCGAAGCCGGTGCGGCGGGGCGCGACACCCGGGGCATGATCCGCCAGCACCAGTTCGACAAGGTCGAGCTCGTCAGCATCACCACGCCCGAGCAGTCGCGCGCCGAGCACGAGCGCATGACGGCCTGTGCGGAGGAGGTGCTGAAGCGGCTCGGGCTGCCGTACCGGGTCGTGACCCTCTGTTCGGGCGACACCGGCTTCGCCTCCGCCAAGACCTGGGATATCGAGGTGTGGCTGCCGGGGCAGGGGCGCTGGCGCGAGATCTCGAGCTGCTCGAACTGCACGGACTTCCAGGCCCGGCGCATGAACGCCCGCTACCGGCCGGGCGACGACGGCCGACCGCGCTTCGTGCACACGCTCAACGGTTCCGGCGTCGCCGTCGGCCGGGCGCTGGTCGCCATCCTCGAGAACTACCAGGAGGCCGACGGCAGCGTGCTCGTGCCGGAGGTGCTGCACCCCTGGATGGCCGGTGTCACCCGTCTGGAGCCGCGATGAGCGCGCCGCGGCGGCTGCGCCGCATCCTCGTCACCAACGACGACGGCGTGCGGGCCCCGGGCATCCGGCTGCTCGAGGCGATCGCCGGCCGGTTCGCGGACGAGGTCTGGCTCGTGGCTCCGGAGGTCAACCACAGCGGCGCCGGACACTCGCTGACGCTGCGGCGACCGCTCAGGATCCGGCGGCTCGCGGAACGCCGCTATGCCGTCGACGGCACGCCCACCGACTGTGTGCTGCTGGCACTCCAGCACATCGTGCGAGAGCCCGTGGACCTCGTGCTCTCCGGCATCAATCACGGCGCCAACCTCGGCGACGACGTCACCTATTCCGGTACGATCGCCGCCGCCATGGAGGCCACCCTGCTCGGGGTGCCGGCGATCGCGCTGTCCCAGGCGTGCCGCGACCGCGATCCGGTGAAGTGGCGGACCTCGGAGGTCTACGCGCCGGAGGTGATCGGGTGCCTGCTGCAGGCGCCGCCCGCGCGCGACGTGCTGTTCAACGTCAACTTCCCCGACCTCGAACCGGAGGAGGTGCGCGGCGTCCGGGTCGTGCGGCAGGGGAAGCGGAAGATCGGGGACGAACTCGTCGAGCGCATCGACCCGAGGGGCGAGCCCTACATCTGGATCGGCGCGCTCCGCGGCGAGCAGAGTGCCGAGGACGACACCGACATCGCCGCGGTGGAACAGGGCTGGGTGTCGGTCACTCCGATCCACATGGACATGACCCACTACGACAGTTTGCGGACCCTCGCCAGGGTCTTCGACCGAGCCGATGTTTCCCCGCGAGCTGAAGTCCTGCGACAAGACCTGAAAGCAGCGGAAGAGGCGCGGCGGCAGGTCGTCACCGGTGCCGAGCGCGAGGCCGAGTAACCTCCCGAAGTCTCCGCGCGAACCGTTTCCCGCTTGATTTGCCTCCGGGGGTGCGGTATCGTCCGCGGTGATTGCGACTCGCGACGGCAAGCATGGGACGCCTGCGGACGGCCGCTCTGATCCTCGCCGTGATTCCGGCTCTCGGAGGCTGCACCAACTATCCCGACTTCGAGTGGGGCAACGGCACCTCCTGGGAGCGTGCGCGCGAGCTCGCGCTCCGGGGCGAAGCTGCGGATGTGCAGGGCAACCGCTCGCTCGCCGCGGGGCCGGGACGGCATCTCGTGCTGCCGGGGGACACGGTGAGCGGCCTCGCGCAGCGCTACGGCGTGCCGATGCAGCAGATCGTGCGGCTCAACCGGCTCGAGCCGCCGTACCGCATCTATGTCGGCCAGGTGCTGGAGATCGGCCCGCCGCCGCCCGCTCCCGGGGGCCGGATCCACCGGGTGCGCAGGGGCGAGACCCTCTCGCTCATCGCCGGCCGCTACGGCCTCAGGCTCGGCGATCTCTTGGCCGCCAACCCGGGCATCGATCCGGACCGGCTGCTGGTCGGACAGCGCATCCGCCTCCCCGCGTCGCAGGACCCGCCGCCGCCCGTCGTGGCCGCGCGGCCGGCGGCGAGCCCGTCGGCGGCAGCGGACCCGGACGCTCCGCCGCCGGTGACGGCCGAGGCCTACCGGCGCGCCTCCGAGACTCCGGCGCCGCCGCTCTCGCGCGAAGGCTTCCTCTGGCCCGTGGAGGGCCCTGTGGTCGCGGCTTTCGGTCCGAAGGCCAACGGGCTCAGGAACGACGGTGTGAACATCGCGGCGCCGGAAGGCACGCCGGTGCGCGCGGCCGAGAGCGGGGTCGTGGTCTATGCCGGCGAGGCGATCCCGGCCTTCGGCCGGATGCTGATGCTGCGCCACGACGGCGGCTGGCTCACCGCCTATGCTCACAACGCCACGCTGCTCGTGACGGTCGGCGACGTCGTGCGTCGCGGTCAGGTGATCGCCCGGGTCGGTGCCACCGGCGACGTCTCCTCGCCGCAGCTGCATTTCCAGGTGAGGAAAGGCACGGAACCTGTCGATCCGGTGGCCTTTCTGAACTCGTCGCGGCAGCTCGCGCGGCGCTGAGGCTCAGGTGCTGCGCGCTTCCAGCGTGCAGCCGAGCCGGCCTGCCAGATCCTGAATGAACTGCCACGCCACCCGCCCGGAGCGGCTGCCGCGCGTCGTCGCCCATTCGAGCGCCTCGCGCTGGAGCTGTTCCGGATCGACCGGCAGCCGGTAGTGTTCGGCATAGCGGCGGACCATGGCGAGATAGGTTGCCTGGTCGCAGGGATGGAAGCCGAGCCAGAGACCGAAACGGTCCGAGAGCGAGACCTTCTCCTCGACCGCCTCGCCCGGATGGATGGCGGAACTGCGCTCGTTCTCGATCATCTGCCGCGGCATCAGGTGACGCCGGTTCGAGGTGGCGTAGAAGAGCACGTTCGCCGGCCTTCCCTCGAGCCCGCCCTCGAGCACCGCTTTCAGGCTCTTGTAGGTGGTCTCGCCGGCATCGAAACTGAGATCGTCGCAGAACAGCAGACACCGCCGGCTCGTGCGGGCGAGCAGGTGCAGGAGCTCCGGCAGCCAGGCGATGTCCTCGCGGTGGATCTCGATCAGCACGAGGGAGCCGGGCCGCTCGCGGGCGACCACGGCGTGCACCGCCTTGACGAGACTGCTCTTGCCCATGCCGCGGGCGCCCCACAGCAGCGCGTTGTTGGCGGGCAGGCCGGCCGCGAAGCGGCGGGTGTTGTCGAGCAGGATCGCCGCCACCCGTTCGATGCCGCAGAGCAGCTCGTAGTCGACCCGCGAGACCACCGGCACCGGCCGCAGGCGGCCGCGGCGCGGTTCGAACACGAAGGCGTCCGCGGCCCCGAGATCGGGTGCGACGATCGGCGGCGGTGCCAGGCGTTCGAGGGCGCAGGCGATGCGCTCCAGCACGGCGTGCAGGCGGGGTTCGTCGGCGAGCGGCGGCATGCGGTCGGTTCCGTTGCGGGGCGGGCGGCCGGGTCCGCCGGGGCGCGGCGGGACGACCGGGTTCGATTGAAATCGGTGGCCCCGCCGCTATAGTCCCGCGCCGGTTCCCGACGCAACCACCCCGAGGCAGAGATGTCCATTTCCCCGGCCTGGGCGCAGGCAGCCGGCGGCGGAGGCGGCGACTTCTTCGTGAGCCTGCTGCCGCTCGTGCTGATTTTCGTGGTGTTCTGGTTCCTGCTGATCCGCCCGCAGCAGAAGAAGATGAGAGAGCACCAGCAGATGGTGGCCGCCCTGAAGAAGGGCGACCGCGTGGTCACGGCGGGCGGCATCGTCGGCCGGGTGGTGAAGGCCGAGCCCGGCTCGGACCTGATCGGCGTCGAGATCGCACCGAACGTGCGGGTCGACGTGGTGCGGGGCACGATTTCCGACGTGCTCGACAAGCCGGCGCCGGCGAATGCCAACCAGCCGGCCGGCCAGTCGCAGGGAAGCCCGCTTTCGGGGTTCCTCGGCAGGCTGTTCCCGAGGAAGTAGGCGCGCCGGCATGTCCTATCTGACGCGCTGGCGCATCGCGGTCGTCGTCGGGCTGTGCGTCCTGGGCCTGCTCGCGGCCCTGCCCAATCTGTTCCCCCGCGAGACCCTGGACGGACTGCCGGACTGGCTGCCCAAGCGTCAGATCACGCTCGGCCTCGATCTGCAGGGCGGCTCGCATCTGCTGCTCGAGGTCGACACCGGAGCGCTCGTCCGGGAGCGGCTCGAGAACCTCGTCAGCGACGTCCGCCAGCTGCTGCGCCCGGCGCGCATCGGTTACCGGGCGCTCGGGGTGCGCGGCGACGCGGTGGTGTTCACCCTGACCGATCCCGGGCAGCGGGACGCGGCCCTCGAGAAACTCGCCGAGCTCAATCCGCTCCTGCAGACGGTCGGCTTCGGCGTCGGCACCGTCCGCGAGTTCGAGATCGAGGCAGACGGGGACGGGCGGGTGACGATCCGTCTCTCGGAGCGCGGCCGCGGGCAGCTGGTCGAATCGGCCGTCCAGCAGTCGCTCGAGGTGGTGCGGCGGCGCATCGACGAGCTCGGCACGCGCGAGCCCACGATCCAGCGCCAGGGCGAGAACCGCATCCTCGTCCAGGTGCCGGGCGAGCGCGACCCGGGCCGGATCAAGCGGCTGCTCGGCGAGACCGCGCGGCTCACCTTCCATCTCGTCGACATGGACGTGAGCGTGCAGGACGCGCTCGCCGGCCGCCTGCCGGCCGACGCCATGGTGCTGCCCTCGGCCGATGCCGACGGTGCGACCCATTACGTCGTCAAGCGCAGGGTGGAGCTCTCGGGTGAGCATCTCGTCGATGCCCAGCCGAGCTTCCAGAACAACCAGCCGGTCGTGAGCTTCCGCTTCGACTCCACCGGCGCCAAGCTGTTCGGCAAGATCACCCAGGAGAACGTCGGCCGGCTGTTCGCGATCGTCCTCGACGGCAAGGTGATCAGCGCGCCGCGCATCCGCGAGCCGATCCTCGGCGGCTCCGGCATCATCGAGGGCGGTTTCACGGTGGAGACGGCCAACGATCTCGCCATCCTGCTGCGGGCCGGCGCTTTGCCCGCGCCGCTGCACGTGGTCGAGGAGCGCACCGTCGGCGCCGAACTCGGGGCCGATTCGGTGCGGGCCGGGACGATCGCGAGCGTGCTCGCGATCGTCCTCGTGGCGCTGTTCATGGCCGGCTACTATGGTCTGTTCGGGCTGTTCGCCGATCTCGCCCTGCTCGCCAACATGGTGCTGATCATCGGCGCGCTGTCGTTGCTCGGCGCCACCCTGACACTGCCGGGCATTGCCGGCATCGTGCTGACGATCGGCATGGCGGTGGACTCGAACGTGCTGATCTTCGAGCGCATCCGCGAGGAGACGAGGGCGGGGAAGACGCCGGCGGCGGCGATCGAGAGCGGCTTCTCGCAGGCGCTGCGCGCCGTGGTCGATGCCAATCTGACGACCCTGATCGCGGCGCTCGTGCTGTTCCAGTTCGGCACCGGGCCGGTCAAGGGGTTCGCCGTCACACTTTCGATCGGCGTGCTGACCACCATGTTCACGGCCGTCAGCCTGACCCGGGTGCTGGTCTGGACGTGGTACCTGCGTCGGCGCCCGAAGCTCGTTCCGCTCTGAGGAGCGTCGCCCATGCGTCTCCTGCCGCGGTTCATCCCGGACGACACCCACATCGCCTTCATGCGCTGGCGGATTCCGGCGATGGCCGCCTCGACCGGCGCGGTCCTCGGGGCGATCCTGCTGGTGCTCGTGCTGGGGCTCAATTTCGGCATCGACTTCCGGGGTGGCACGCTCCTCGAGGTGCGGACGGGCGGTCCCGCCGACCTCGGCCGTCTGCGGCAGATCCTGGGCGGGCTCGATCTCGGCGAGGTGCAGCTGCAGCACTTCGGCGACGAACAGGAGGTGCTGATCCGTTTCGAGAAGCAGCTCGACGATGCGCAGGCCCAGCAGGAGCTGGTCGAGAACGTCAGGTCGGCCCTGAAGCAGGCCGATCCGGCCATCGAGTTCCGCCGGGTGGAATATGTCGGGCCGAAGGTCAGCGGCGAGCTCCTGCGTGCCGGGGTGCTGGCGGTGGCCCTCGCGGTCGCGCTGGTCCTCGTCTACATCTGGTTCCGTTTCGAATGGCAGTTCGGCATCGGGGCCATCGTCGCGCTCGTCCACGACGTGATCGTCACGGTCGGAGTCTTCGCCATCACCCGCTACGAGTTCAACCTGTCGACGGTGGCGGCACTGCTGACGATCGTCGGATACTCGCTCAACGACACGGTCATCATCTACGACCGCATCCGTGAGAACCTGCGGCGCTACAAGACGATGCCGCTCGCCGAGCTCATCGACCGCAGTCTCAACGAAACGCTCTCGCGCACGATCATGACGTCGTTCACCACGCTGCTGGCGCTGGTGGTGCTCTACCTCTTCGGCGGCGAAGTGATCCGCAGCTTCACCTTCGCGATGATCTTCGGGATTTTGGTCGGCACCTACTCGAGCCTGTACATCGCGGCGCCGATCCTGATCCACCTGAAGCTGCGGACGATCGCCGCGCGGGAGGAGGGTGCGGCTGCCGCCGCGCGTCCGTGACGCCGTGGAATTCGTCGCTCACCGCGCACCGCCCGACCGGCAGGAGATCCAGTCCTACGGCCCGGGAGGCTTCACCATCTCCGGCGTCCGGCACGAGGGCTCGGTGATCGTCGCGACCGCGCAGGTGTGGCGGATCGGCCTCACCGCGATCGGCGCGGCGCGCATCGAGCTGCTCGAGCCGCTGTTCGCAGCTGGCACCGAGGTCGATCTCCTGATCCTCGGCACCGGCGCCGCCTTCGAGCTGCCGCCGCCGGAGCTGCTACTGGCCCTGCGCGCGCGCGGCATCGCCGTCGAGTCCATGACCACCGCGGCCGCCTGCCGCACCTTCAACCTGCTCGCGGCCGAGGAACGGCGCGTCGCGGCCCTGCTGGTCGCTCTGCCCGGACCCGACCGGTCACCCGGCGGCGGCACGGAATAGGGCCCGCGTCCGCCGCCGCGGGCCCCGTCTGCGGAGGCCGGACGCTCAGGCAAGCGCCTTGTGCAGCTCCTCCTCGACCGTCTCCCAGTTGACGAGATGGTTCAGGAAGGCTGCGACGTATTCCGGCCGCCGGTTCTGATAGTCGAGGTAGTAGGCGTGCTCCCAAACGTCGAGGCCGAGGATCGGCACCATGCCGTGGACGAGCGGGTTGACGCCGTTCGGCGTCTTCAGGACCTTGAGCTCGTCGCCGTCGACGGCGAGCCAGGCCCAGCCGGAGCCGAACTGGGTGACGGCGGCTTCCTTGAACTTCTCGCGGAAGGCCTCGAAGGAACCGAAGGCGTCCTCGATCCGGCGCAGCAGCTCGCCGCCCGGCTGGCCGCCGCCGCCCTTCTTCATCACGCGCCAGAACAGGCAGTGGTTCCAGTGCTGGCCGGCGTTGTTGAAGATGCCTTCCTTGGCCGGATCGTTCCAGGTGCCGACCACGATGTCCTCGAGGCTCTTGGTCGCGAGCTCGGTCCCTTCGATCAGATTGTTGAGGTTGGTGACGTACGCCTGGTGATGCTTGTCGTGGTGCAGATGCATCGTCTGCGACGAGATGTACGGCTCCAGGGCGTCGTAGGGATAGGGCAGATCGGGAAGTTCGAAGGCCATGGTTCCCCCTCGTGTTCTCGATGGCAGCCGGTCCGGGGACACCGCCCCGACGACTGCAGGTAGGTGGCGCGAAGCCCGGACGGAAGAGGGCGCCGAATCGCCCGCGGGTCCGCTCTAGCCCCCGTGCGGAGACGAGGCAAGCGCCTCGCGCGCATCCGGCCCGCGCGGGGTGCCGACCGCACGGAAGCGGAAGGCTCCATCCTCGGCGAGCCAGCGCTCGACGGCGCCGCGGGCGAGCAGATGGTTCATGTGCGCGAAGGTCTCGCCCAGGGCGAAGCCGAGCTGGCCCGGGCCGATCTCGGTGTCGAACAGGGCCGGCAGGATCTCGAAAATGGTCGCGGCATCGACGCAGGCCTTGAGGGCCCGCTCGAGCCGCTCCTCATGGTGGTCGGCGAGCTGCCGCAGCCGGACCGGCAGATTGCGGTAGGGCCGGCCGTGCGACGGCAGCACCACGGCATCGGCCGGGATGTCTCGGTAGCGCTCGAGCGAGGCGAGGAAATCGGCGAGCGGATCGCTCTCGGGCGCACTCGCCGGCACCGAAACCACGGGGCTGATGCGCGGCAGAAGCTGATCGGCGCCGAGCACGAGATCGCGCTCGGGTGTCACGAGCGTGATCATCTCGGGCGCGTGGCCCTCGCCGATCACCACCCGGAAGCGGCGGCCGGCGAGGCCGATTTCGTCACCCGCACGCAGGCGCCGGTAGCGGCCGGGCGGCTGGCCCGCGCGCGTGCGATAGAGATTGCCGGCGGCGCGCCGCTCGCGGATCAGCTCCTCGGGCAGGCCGGCGCGGCGGTCGTAGACCTCGTGCGCGCGGTCGAACTCCTCGGAGGTGTCGAGCGAGAGCAGCCGGGCGAGCAGCCATTCGGTGCGGGTCGTCCAGAGCTCCGCACCGGTGCGCGCGACGAGCCAGCCCGCGAGCCCGATGTGGTCCGGGTGATAGTGGGTCGCGACCAGCCGCCGAACCGGCGCGTCGGCGAGCAGGCCGGCGAGGACCGCTTCCCAGGTCTCCCGCGTCTCCGGCGTGTCGAAGCCGGTATCGACGATCGTCCAGCCGTCGGCGTCGCGGGCGAGCCAGACGTTGACATGGTCGAGCCGCAGCGGCAGCCGCAGGCGCAGCCACCACAGGCCCGGCAGCAGTTCCACCGGCTCACCGTACGGCGGCACCTCGGCGACATAGTGGATGCCGTCCGGTGACGGCGGGTTCCGATCGCGCAGGCCCGACAAACCCTCACTCCCCGCAACTGGTTCCACCGGTCGCCATCCCGCCGCGATCGAAGGCCGGCGCGGCGTCCGGTCGCAGACACCGGCGGGCGAACTCCGCGATCGCATCGCACACCGCCGCGGCGCGGTCGATATGGGGCGCGTGGCTCCTGCCGGGAAGGACGAGTGTGGCGACCGGGACCCGGGCGCGGGCCCGCACCACCTCCACCTGCGCGAGCGTCGCATAGGGATCGCATGCACTCTGCACCACGAGCAACGGCACCCGGATGCGGGCGATCTCGTCGCGGATGTCGAAGGACCGGAATTCCGGCGACAGCCAGGTCTCGCACCAGCCCCGGAAGGCGCCGTCGACATTGGCCCCGTGCCAGCGGGCGAGGCGCGGGCGCAGGTCACCGCGGACGAACGCCTCGCGGGCGCGGCGGATCCCTTCGAGGGTGACGTCCTCGACGAAGAAGTGCGGCGCGATCAGCACGATCCCACGGATGCGCGGGTCGCCGACCCGGGCGGCGTGGAGCGCGGCGATGGTCGCCCCGTCGCTGTGCCCGACCAGCATCCCGCACCGCAGGCCGATGGCATCCAGCACCCGCGGCAGGACGTGCTCCGCTTCGATGGCATGGTAATCGGGCGGGCGCGGCAGCGGTACCGGATCGGACCGGCCGTAACCGCGCCGGCTCCAGGCGAAGACGCCGCAGCCCGTCGTGACCGCGAGGCGCTCGGGGATATCGCGCCAGAGCGCGACGCAGCCGAGGCCCTCGTGCAGCAGGACCAGCACCGGTGCCGTGTCCGGTCCCGGTCCGACGCGACGCCATTCGAGGCGCACGCCGTCGACCGAGAGAAACCCCTCGTGGGCATCGGATGCCATCATGGCGCCGGCTGCCACCGTTCTGTCCTCCGATCCGGCGCGCCGAACATCGGGGCGCGAGGTCTGCCGCGCAAGACGGGGGCCGGCCGCGGCCTCTTGCGGCGGTCCGGCGGGCGGGCTAGCGCCGGATGCGGTCGCGGGACAGGAGGAGCCGTGTCCGCGCCGATCGCCGTCTTCGCCGGGCCGTCGCTGCCGCCCGCCCATCGCCCGGACGATCCGCGCTTCCTGTGGCTGCCGCCGGTCGCGCGCGGCGATGTCGCCCGGCTCGTCGGAGCGCGGCGGCGGCCCGCCTTGATCGCCATCGTCGACGGCTTCTTCGAGGGCGTGCCGGCGGTGCTGCACAAGGAGATCCTCTGGGCCCTCGCCGAGGGCATTGCGGTCTTCGGCGCGGCCAGCATGGGCGCGCTCAGGGCGGCCGAGCTGCACACCTTCGGGATGATCGGTGTGGGCCGCATCTTCGAGGCCTATCGCGACGGCGAGATCGTCGACGACGACGAGGTGGCGGTGGTGCACGCCCCTGCGGAGCTCGGTTACGCGCCGCTGTCGCTGGCGATGGTGGATCTGCGGGCGACGGTCGCGGCGGCCGAAGCCCGCGGGATGCTGGACGGGCCGACGGCCGAGGCTCTGGTCGCAGCCGGCAGGGCGATCTTCTACAAGCAGCGGGACTGGCGGAGGGTGATCGAACGGGCCGCCGCGGCGGGTGCCGACCCGTCCCGGCTCGAAGCGTTCGCGGCCGGCCTGCCCGGGCTCGAAGTGCCGCAGAAGCGGCTCGATGCGCTCGCGCTCGTCGAAACGCTCCGCCGGCAGGAGCAGGCACCGGACCCGCCGCGGCTTCCCGACATCGGCTGGAGCGAAATCTTCGCGCGCCTCGCGGGCCCGCCCTGGCGGCCGCGTCGCGAACCGGTCGATGCGGATCCCCTGCTCCGCCTCGTGCTCGACGAACTGCGGCTCGATCCGCGACTGTTCGCCGGTCTCGCCCCCCGCGCGCGCCTCGCCGCAGGCGCGCTCGCGGGCGACGGCCCGCCGCCGGCGGCGGCGCTCGCCGAAAGGCTCGGGCTCGCCCGCGCGTCGGCAATCCAGGCCTGGGCGCGAGAGCAGGGGCTCGATGCCGCGGATCTCGACCGGCTCTCCGCTCACGCCGCACGCCTCGCTGCATGCGAAACGGCCGTCGACGACGCATTCCTCGAAGCCCTGCTGGCCGAAGCGCGGCTTTCCGGCCTCTGGCCCGCGGCCGCGGCCCGCGCTCGCCGCAAGCTCGCGACCTGCGGCGACCCGGATCCCGACCGGCCGCCGGCCGCGGCACTCCGGCTCTGGTACTTCGAGACCCTGCTCGGGTGCGATCTTCCCGCGGATCCGGAAGCGGACGCGCGCCGCCGCGGTTTCCGAGATCTCGCCGATTTCACACGTGCACTTCGGTACGAGTGGGTGTATCGTCACGGCAGCTGAGCGGGGCCCGCCCCGCGGGCCCGGGGTTCGGGAGGAGACGGTGCGCGCAGCGGGCGCACGATCGGGTGTCCGGGTGCGGATCTTTCCGCAGCCCTATTTCCTCGTCGGCGACCGCCCGCCGGTGACTGTCACGCTCGCACCGCCGGCCGGAAGCGTCGGCCCCGGTCCGGCCTGCGACCGCATGTACGCGCTGCACGCGATCGGCAAGCCGGCGCCCTACGGGCTGGTCGAAGACGCGTCCGGCCGCACGCGACCCTTCCTGCCGCCCTGGCGCGGGCCTGTGCTGCCGCCGCCCGCTCCCGACGCCGCCGGCCATTTCGACTGGCTCGAGCCGTCGGATCCGCGCTTCCCGCAGGTGCACGCCTGGGCCTGCGCGCGCTTCACGCTCGATGTCTGGCAGGGCTGGCTCGGACCGGTGCCCTGGCACTTCCAGCCGGTGTATCCGCGCCTCGAGATCGTCTGCATCGACGACTGGGACAACGGCCAGGCCGGCTTCGGCTATCTCGAGCTCGGCTGGAACCACAGCTTCCGCGGCCGTTCGCACGCCTTCGCGCTCAATTTCGACACCGTCGCCCACGAGGTCGGGCACCTGCTGCTGTTCGCGCTCCTGGGCGTCCCGCCGCCGCAGCTGCTCGACGGCGAGTTCCGCGGCTTCCACGAGGCGATGGCCGATGTCGTCGCCCTGCTCGCCGCCGCTTCGCTGCCGCCGGTCGTCGCGGACGTCCTCGAGCGGACCCGGGGCAATCTCTACGTCTCGAACGAGCTCGGCCGCTTCGCCGAGCTGTCGCCGAGCGACCAGCTGCGCGAGGCGGCGAACGGTGTGACCCTCGACCAGTTCCGAGACGGCTGGGTGGACGAACACGATCTGGCCCTGCCGCTGTTCGGCGCCTTCTTCGACATCCTCGTCGAGATCTACCAGACGCGCCTCGTCGAATGGGGCATCGTGCCCGCCTGGATCCTCGATCTCGCCGACGACCCGGAGCGCGCGCAGGCCTTCGCCCATCCCGTCGACGAGGCGTTCGACCGCGCGTGGAAGCGCTCGCCGCTGCCCTTCTTCCGGGCGCTCGCCGAGGCATGCGAGATCACTGGGCGCATCGTCGCCGGCACGCTTCGGACTCTCTCGCGCACCCGGATCTCCTACGCGGCGGTCGCGGCCGCGGCCATGCAGGTGGAACGGCGGCTCACGGGCGGGCGCTTCGCCCGCGCACTCCGGCAAAGCTTCGACTGGCGCGGCATCGGCCGGATCCGCGTCGGCCCGCAACTCCGGCCGGTGCCGGCGCGGAGCCATCTGAGTTCGGCGCGGGGCTTCGTTCCGGCTGCGGTGCAGCTGCGGCCGACCGGATGAATGCGGAGAACTGCGACCATGGGAGGAAGCACATGAGCGAGACCCTTCTCGGTGCATCGGAGGTGCGGCTCTACGGGCGTGTGGTCCCGGGCCTCGGGGTGGATCTGAGCGGAGCACCGAAGGAGCTCGGCGCCAATCAGCTCCTGAGAAAGCAGCTCGCGGCCGAGGGTGCCCGTTTCGCGCGCATCTACAGCGTCGCCTTCGGCTCGGTGGAGATGGACCTGCCGACACCCGTCCTGATGCTGGTGCACGGCGACGGCGACGAGGCGCCGAAGCGCGAGGGGGGGCCGCAGATCGCGGGGCTTCGGGTCTGGGTCTACGACAAGGCCGATTACAGCCTCAGGCTCGATGTCTCCTCGGGCCCGCTCGAGCAGCTGCTCGGTCTCGCCGCGCCCGGCGGTGCCGCGGGCATGAACGCCGGGATGAACGTTGGCATGAATGTCGGAATGAATGCAGGGATGAACGCCGGCATGAATGTGGGCATGAACGCGGGGATGAACGTCGGCGTCCGCCCCCGCCGGGAGGAGTAGGGGGTCAGCCGAGGAACACCTTTTCGCGATGGAAGGCGAGAAAGCGCGGATCCGGCCTGTCGGCCGGGTGATCCGGGAGCAGAATGCGCCGTCCCTCGGCCAGGCAGGCGCGCAGTTCGCGCGGAATTTCGTGGCGGGCGAGGACGAGCCGGCATTCGTCGTCGAGCGTGAAGAGTCCCCGATCGAACATCCAGTGGACCGTCGAACTCAGGGCGAGACCGTTGCGCACCGTGTCCGGTCCCTGTTCGGCGACCGGCCGGATGTGTGCCGCCTGTGCTTCGGGCCTCTGTTTGCCGTTGCGGATCAGAAGGCCGGTGACAGCGCACCGCTCGCCGTAGGCGCGCAGCACGCGGGCCTGGAAAGCGCGGTCCCGCAGCGGACGGTTGACGATCGTCTCGACCATCGGGCGCTCGAAGGGGGCCGCCGCCTCCGCGAATTCGTAGAGCGTCTCCTCCCGCAGCGGGGAGCTCTGTTGGTCGGGGATCTGTCCGGCGAAGCCGAGCCTGCAGATCAGCTCGTACTCGTCCTCGGCGAGGAGCCGCACGGCGCGGCCGAACGCGCCCCTGTTGGTGGTCCCGTCCGGCTTGCGCAGCGACCGCTCCAGATACGAACCTCCGAACCGGAAGGGCACCGGAGCCACGAAGTCGAGATACGTCGTCGGGTCGATCACCGCGTAATAGTGATCGCGCTGCCGCGGATCAGGCGTAAGATCGACGACCCTGGCGGTGGCCACGTAGGCCTGACGGCCACCGACCGTCTCGTCCACGCCGATACGGCGCGGTTCGTAATAGACCACGAAGTCCCCGACGATCTTCTCGACGTCGTTCCGGTAGGTCGCGGGGAAGTGGTACCGCTCCCACGGCAGATCGTCGTAGCCCGTCAGGGGCTTGTGGGTGAACACGCCCTTGGCCATGGCGGTCTCTCGGCGGCTGCCGGCCATCCGGCGTCGGGCAACTTCCGGAGGGGCCGCCTAGCAGTTCCCGCGATCCACGTCCAGGCGGGCTGTCAACGCCCCTCTGCCGCCGTCAGGCGGCTCTCGCCGGGCGGCGCCATCCATTCGCGGACCAGCGCGATGCCGAGCGCGAGCAGTGTCGGCCCAAGGAAGATGCCGAGAAAGCCGAAGGCCACGGCCCCGCCGATCACGCCCATGAAGACGACGAGAAAGGGGAGCTGGCTGCCGCGGCTGATGAGATAGGGCCGGACGAAATTGTCCGCACCGCTGATCACGAGCCCGCCCCAGAGCGCCATGAACAGGCCCCAGGCCCAGCCGTGTTCGGCGTAGAGCCAGACGGCCACGGGGATCCACACGAGCGGCGCGCCGACCGGGAACAGGGCCAGGATGAAGGTCGCGAAGCCGAGCAGGAAGGCGCCCGGCACCCCGGCGACGAGAAAGCCGACGACCGCGAGCCCGCCCTGGATGATGGCTGTGCCGACCGTGCCGTAAACGATGCCGCGCACCGTGTTCTGCGCCACCGTCAGGAAGGCCTGCGCCCGCGCCCCGGCCACCCGGTCGGCGACGGCGCGCACGTAGCGGCCGATGGCATCGCCGTCGCGGTAGAAGAAGTAGGCGGCGAGCACGCTCATGCTCATCTGCAGGAGTGCCGTGCCGACGGTCACACCGCTCGCGACCGCGAGATCGCGCAAGGGTGCGAACAGCGGCTGCACGAGGGAGGCCAGCCGTTCCGGATCGGCCGCGAGGCCGCGCCAGCTCGACGCGAGCCAGGGTCCGAGCCAGGGCAGGGCTTCGAGCCAGGCGGGGGGCTGCGGCGGTCCCTCGGCGAAGGTCGCGCGCACCGCCCGCACGAGGTTCTGGGCGTTGTCGGCGAGGCTCGCCCCGACCAGAACGAGCGGCAGGACGAAGGCGGCGGCCAGCAGGAGCGTCATCACGAGGGCCGCGAGGCTGCGCCGCTCGTGGAACAGGAGCCGCAGCCGGCCGTAGACCGGCCAGGTCGAGAAGCTCAGCACGACGGCCCAGAGCAGCGGCGAGAAGAAGGGCCGCAGCACCAGCACGCAGCCGACCAGCAGCAGCAGCACCACGGCGAAGCCGGCGATCTGGTCGAGCCGGCCGGCGAGGGAAGGGGAGGTCGGGGGCAAGGGTGCGCATCCTCCTCGCTCGGGCGGCCAGGAATGCCGCCGGGCGGAGTCGCAATCTGGCGCAGGTTCCGGGCGGGATCCAGCAGCGGTGGGCGCGGCTGGTGCCGGCGGAGGGACTCGAACCCCCGACCCCCCGCTTACAAGGCGGGTGCTCTACCGATTGAGCTACGCCGGCGCAGCCCGCAGCCTAGTGTGCGAACCGTGCGCGGACAAGGGGCGCGGGAAGGCGGCAGCGCTCCGACGCCCTCACGCTTCGGCCGCGAACGCGTCTCCCTCGGGTTCCGTGTGATGATCGAGCGCGCGCAGACGGGCCTCGAGCTCCGCGAGGAAGCGTCTGCGGTCCTGCAGGGCCGCGGCCCCGTCGAGCGGTGTTCCGACCACGACATCGCAGAAGAACGGGATCGGGATCCACGCACCCTTCGGCAGGACCCGGCCGAGGCCGCGCACGAACACCGGCACCACCGGGACATGGGGCCTTCGCGCCGCGAGATGCGCGATGCCGGCGCGGAAGGAGCCCATGCGCTCCGGTTCGCCGCGGGTGCCTTCGGGGTAGAGGATCAGGATCTCGCCGCGGTCGAGGGCCTCGACGAGCGGCGCCAGCGGATCGCGGCGCCCGCGCGGTTCGCGCTCGATCGGGAGAATGCCGACGATGCGCAGCGCGAAGCGCGCGAGGAGCTTCCGGCGCAGGAAATAGTCGGCGGCTGCCACCGGCCGCAGCTTCGCGAGCAGCCGCAGCGGGAACAGGCTCATCAGCACGAGCGTGTCGAGATGGCTGTTGTGATTGGCGACGAGGACCGCGGGGCCGTCGGCCGGAAGCCTGTCGCGGCCGCGGACGGTGAGGCCGATCCAGAAGAACACGACCGGGCGCACCACGAGGGCGAAGAACAGCAGGCGCGGCAGTCCCGCCGGCCGCACCTGCAGGGCCTCACCAGTGGAGATACCAGGTGACATGGAAGAAGAGGGGTGCCGTGAAGGTGAGGCTGTCGACGCGATCGAGGAGCCCCCCGTGGCCCGGCAGCATCGCCCCCGAATCCTTGATGCCGAGGTCGCGTTTGATGGCCGAAACGGAGAGATCGCCGAGGAAGCCGGCGAGCGCCAGCCCCGCACCCAGCGCGAGGCCTTCGATGGCGCGATACGGTGTGAGCAGCGGTGCCGTCGCCGCGGCGAGCAGCGCCGTGAGCAGGAGCCCGCCCAGGAGCCCTTCGAGCGTCTTGCGCGGGCTCACCGCCGGCGCGACCGGCCGCCGCCCGAACAGCCGGCCGCTCGCGTACTGGAACACGTCGTTGGCTTCGGTCACGAGAAGCAGGAAGACAAGAAGCCCGGCACCGCCCGCCGGCAGGCGCGGGTTCTCGGGCAGCGCGAGGAAGAGCGCCGCGTGCGAGAGCGCGAAGACGTTCGCCATCAGGCCATGGTGGAGGGTGCCGATGGCGCGCAGGAAGCCGCGCGTCTCGCCGTGCAGGACCATGAGCGAGGGCAGCAGCAGGAACATGTAGACCGGCACGAACACGACGAACATGCCGTACCAGCCGATCCCGACCCACCAGTACTGGATCGGGATGGCGAGATAGGCCCAGATCAGCGCCGGCCGGTCGGCGTGCCGCGTCGGGACGAGCGTCAGGTATTCCTTGAGGGCGAGGAAGGAGACGACGGCGAACAGCACGATCGTCGGCGTCCGGCCCAGCAGCAGCGCGAGCGCGAGCAGGCCGACGATCACCCACCATGTCCGGGTCCGTAGCACGAGCTCGTGGTCGCGGGCGAGCCGTCCGCGGGCCACGGCGACGGCGAGCGCCGCGCTCAGGGCCGCGAGGGCGACGAACACCCCCGCCAAGGTGACGAGGACCGGGGCCGGCGGGAGTTCAGCGAACATCGGCGAACAGCGGCCGCACGCGACGCAGGAGCGTGAGCGCGAGCAGCAGCAGGCCGAGCCCGAACAGCCCCGAAAGGAAGGCGGGGCCGGCGAGACCGGTGGCCGCCGCCACCGCCGCGAGGCCCGTGAGCAGCGCGCGGTCGGACTTTCCCATCGGTCCCTCGTAGCGTCTGCCGTGGCCGGCGATCTGGACGAGGACGCCTGCGAACTCGACGAGGATGCCGCCGGTCACGAACACCACCACGAGCGCCGAGGGAAACGCCGGGTACAGGGCGAGGGGCAGGTAGAGGGCCGCGTCCGCCACCACGTCCCCGAATTCGTTGAGAAACGCGCCGCGGGGCGTGGCGCGTGCGAACGCCTGCGCCACGAGGCCGTCGAGGGCGTTGAGCGCGAGCCGCAGGAAGGATGCGACCGGCAGCAGCCAGAGCACGGCCGGCTGCGGGGCTGCGAGGGCGATCGCGGCACCCGTCGCGAGGGCGAGCAGCACTGCTGCGAAGGTGAGGGCGTCCGGACCGACACCCGCCTCGCCGAGCCGCAGCGCGAGCGGCCGCAGCAGCTCCCGGAACTTCGGCTTGAGATCGTAGAGGCTCTTCATGCCGCAGGCCCTGCACCGTCTCCCGTGCCCGGCACGGTCCGGCCACCCGTGGATGAAGATGTCCGTGGCCGCAGTTTCAAGTGCGCGGCGCATCCTTCGGGAAGCGTGCCCCTCCGCCCGTCGTACGCGGGGTGGAGCGCGTCTCGATGCCTCAGTCGTCGCTCTCGCCTTCCTCGTAGAGGGCGGCCTTGCCGAGCCGGTCGAGACAGAGCTCGGCGGTCCAGGGCAGCATCAGGGAACCGCAGCGCGAATCCCGGTAGATCCGGGCGAGGTGGAAGCTCTCGAGCATCGCCTGCCCGCCGCAGGTGCGGATCGCGAGCTGCGCGAGCTCGTTGGCGTTCTCCATCACCGTGTACTGCGCCGCCCAGGCCCGCATCACCTGCTCCTTCGTCGGGTCGATGCGCGCCTCGTGGATGGCCCGGAACCAGAGGGCCTTGGTCTGCTCCAGCATCACCCGCATCTGCGCGACGGCGAGCTGTTTGGTCGGATACATGCGCCGCTTCACGGGCGGCATGCCCGGCACTTCGCCGCGCAGGTAGGCGACGGTGAAGTCGTAGGCCGCCTGCGCCAAGCCCATGTAGGCGGGGGTGAGGGTCATGAACATGTGCGGCCAGCGGGTCGCCGCCTGATAGTAGACCCCCTGCGGCATGAGCTGCTCGTCGTCGGAGACGAAGACGTCCTCGAACAGCAGGTTGCGCGAGACCGTGGCGCGCATGCCGAGCGGGTCCCAGTCGCCCACCACCCGCACGCCCGGCGCGTCCTTCGGCAACGCAAGGTAGAGGGTGTCGCGGCGGCGGAGTTCGCCGTTCTCCTTCACTTCCGTGCACAGCACGCCGTAGTAGTCGGCGTGGCCGGCGAGCGAGGCGAAGATCTTGCGGCCGTTGACGATCCAGCCGCCCTCGACCTTGCGCGCCGTGGTCTGGAACGCCGCCGCACCGGCCGCCGCGGGCCCGCCCTCCGAGAAGGGCTGGGCGTAGATCTTCCCCTCGCGCACGATGCGCGCGTAGTGGATGGCACGCCTGCGCTCGTGCTCCTCGCGCTGCTCCGGCGTCATGTCGAGATCGTCGGCGAGCGCGCCCGTCCAGAGACAGGAGCAGACGTGCATGTTGAAGGTGAGCGCGGTGGCGCCGCAGTAGCGTCCGATCTCGGCAGCCGCCAGCATGTAGGTCGGATAGTCGGCGCCGAGCCCGCCGTACGGCCGCGGCACGCAGATGCCGAGCAGCCCGTGCGCGTGCATGTCGAGGTAGTTCTCGGTCGGAAAGATCGCCTCGCGGTCGTAGCGGAACGCGCGCTCGTGGAAGCGGGTGCGGCCGAGCTCCCGGCAGAGGCCCGTGAGCTCCCTCTGCTGCGGCGTGAGGCCGAAGGTGTCGGGGTCGAACATGGGCGCATCGGAGATCACGCGGCGTCTCCCTCGGGCTCGATACGGCGGAGAAAGTCGGAAACGGCGGCGGCGAGCTCCTTCGGCCGCTCGAGCGGCAGCAGATGGCCCGCACCGGGCACGCAAACGAAGCGGGCATCGGGCATGCGCCCGGCCATCCGCTCCATCACGGCGGCCGGCGCCTGCCGGTCACGTTCCCCTGCGACGAGGAGCACCGGCACCCGCAGCTGCGCGAGTGCCTCGCGCCGGTCGAAGGTCGGGAGGCATGCGAGCGCGGCGCGATAAGCATCTTCGGGGACCGACGCCAGGCTGGCTTCGGCGAGCGCCGCGGCGTCCGGGTCGGGGTCGTCACCGAGGAGCTTCGGGACGAGGTCGCGCGCGAGCGCCGCCATGCCGCGGCCGGCATCGAGCGGTGCGGTGCGCTCGGCGACGAAGCGCCGCTGGAACTCGCCGTCGCGGCTGCCGAAGGCGGCGGTGGTGGCGACCAGTACCAGGGAACGGACCCGGTCGGGAAAGCGCAGGGCGAACTCCTGGGCGATCATGCCGCCGATGGAGTGGCCGAGCAGATGGGCGGAGGCGAGGCCGCGCCCGTCGAGAAAGGCCGCGAGACGTTCGGCGAGACCTTCGAAGGTCATCGGCACGAGTGGCGTCGAGCCGCCGTAGCCCGGCATGTTCCAGGCGAGGCAGCGGAAGTGCCCGGCGAGATGGTCCACGAGCGGCCGGAAGGAGGCGGCGTTGCCGCCGATGCCGTGCAGCAGCACGAGCGGCGGTCCGCGCTCGCCCGTGGCCTCGAAGCCGATGCCGGAGCTCACCGCAGTTCCGCCACGAGTTCGCCCCCGATCACCACGGGTTTGCCGTCGAGGGTGATCGTGCAGTTGCACACCGGAATGTCGAAATGGCCCTCGGTGTAGCGGCCGGCGAACTCGTTGGCGCCCGTCGAGAACAGGAAGTTGCCGGCGAAGGCGCGGATCTCGGTGCCGTTGGTGTCGCGCATGTCGTACATGGTGAGCGCCTCGTAGCGCGCCCGCGGGTTCATGCCGAAGCCGACGTGGCTCACGGCGTAGGCCTCGCGGTCGCCCCAGGCGGCGAGATAGCGGCGCATCAGCTCGGCGTCCGTGCCGTCGCCTTCGATCGCGACGATATGGTCGTCCTCGAGCGTCAATGTGACCGGGCTTTCGAGATAGCGCTTGAAGGTGAGGTTGACGTCGCCGCGATCCAGCACGAGCCGGCCGTTCACCGTGTGCGCCCGGGGAAAGCTCACCACCACCCCGCCCGGCCAGTGGGCGACCGTGCGCGGCCGGTCGCAGAAGCCCCAGACGCCGACGGTGGTGGCCCCCGTCATGTCGACCTCGAGGTCGGTTCCGGCCTTCGAGGTCACCTTCATGCGCGAAGCGGCCCGACAGCGCTTCACCGCCTCCTTCACCTTCGGCACCAGCGCCGGATCGGGAACGAGCCGCTCGAGCGCCTCGGGGTGCTCGTTCGAGACCATCAGCACGCGGGCACCACCCTCGAGGATCGCCGGCAGCTCCGGCGCGTGCAGCAGGCCCTCGACGGTGAGGTCGACGACGAAGGAGGAGGCGCGGAGTGCCGCGATCACCGAGGGATGGCCGCGGAGGCTCTGCGAGGCGCCGGTGGAACGCACCGGCACCGGTGCCGTCTGCGGCGGGGTCGGCACCACGAGGTGGAACGGCCGCGCGCCGAGGCGCAGGAGCGCGAGCTCGGCGAGATGGACATTCAGCGCCCGCGACTGGGTCTCGGAGAGGATCGCGACCGGCTCGTCCGGCTGCACCCGGCACAGCCCGAAGGTGCGGGCGAAGGCGTCGATCCACTTCGCTTCGATGCGGTCCGCGAGCACGCGGCAGGTCTCCCGTCGCTGCCGCCGCTCCGCTAGCACGGGCCGGCCGCGCGCAGAAGCCGGATGCGATGCGCCCGCCCGCGACCGGTGATCCGCGCCGCGAAGAATTCCGTATAAACGGGTGAGCGACGCGGGGTGGAGCAGTCCGGTAGCTCGTCGGGCTCATAACCCGAAGGTCGTGGGTTCAAATCCCACCCCCGCAACCAAACCACCCGAACACCACACCAGACCGACGGCACCCGTAGCGCGCTCCCGCCGCACGCGGCCTGACGGCGAAAGGGCTTGCATCGCGAGCCGGTTTCGGGTTCAATACCTCCCGTCACCGCGCGCAGGGCGAGTTCTCGCCGCCGGTGACCGGGCCCGCAGCGCGAGGTCGCTGCCTGCCCCGTGCCCGAAGCGGCACACCCCACCGCGGCCGATCTGCGCACGCCCGCACCAGCATCTCCGCCCGTCCGGCGTGGCTCCGCCCGTCGGCCCGGCACGCCTGCGAGACCTTCCTTGAAACGATTTTCCGACTTCGGCCTCGCCGAACCCCTCCTACGCGCCCTCGAAGCCGAAGGCTACGAGCAGCCGACGCCGATCCAGGCGCGCACGATCCCGCTCCTGCGCGAAGGCCGCGACGTGGTCGGCATCGCCCAGACCGGCACCGGCAAGACCGCCGCCTTCGTCCTTCCCGTTCTCGACCGTCTCGCGACGACGGGCACACGGCCCGCGCCCCGGCACTGCCACGTGCTCGTGCTGGCACCGACCCGCGAGCTCGCCCAGCAGATCGAGCGCTCGGTGCGCAGCTTCGGCCGCTTCCTGGGGCTGCGGACGGCAATCGTCGTCGGCGGCGCGAAGGCGGGGCCCCAGGTGCGGGCGCTCGCCGCCGGTGTCGATGTGCTCGTCGCCACGCCCGGCCGGCTCGAGGACCATCTGCGCGCGGGCGCCCTGCGTCTCGACGTCACCACCACCGTGATCCTCGACGAGGCCGACCAGATGCTCGATCTCGGCTTCGTGCCGGCGATCCGCCGCATCTTCGGGCAGCTTCCGGCGGAGCGCCGGACGGCGCTGTTCTCGGCCACCATGCCGCGGCCGATCCGCGCACTCGCCGCCGAATTCCTCCGGGACCCGGTCGAGGTCGCGGTCACCCCGCCGGCCCGTCCGGTGGCGCGCATCGCGCAGCGGATGATCCCGGTCGAGGCAGCGGACAAGCTGCGCATCCTCTCCGAGCTTCTCGCCGGCCCCGAGGTGGCGCGGGCCATCGTCTTCACCCGCACGAAGCGCGGCGCCGACCGGGTCGAGCGGCAGCTCGTCCGCTTCGGGCTGCAGGCGACGGCGATCCACGGCAACAAGAGCCAGGGCCAGCGCGAACGGGCGCTGGGCGCCTTCCGCGCGGGGCGCGCCACCATCCTCGTCGCCACGGACATCGCCGCCCGCGGCCTCGACATCGAGGGCGTCAGCCACGTCGTCAACTTCGAGCTGCCGAACGTGCCCGAGGCCTATGTGCACCGCATCGGCCGCACCGCCCGGGCCGGCCGCGACGGGGTCGCGGTGTCGCTCGTGGATGCCGCCGAACGGCCGCTGCTTCGCGACATCGAACGGCTGATCGGGCGCCATTTCGAGGGCTTCGGTCCGGTCCCGGCAGCCGCCAACGACAGCCGGCCGGGAGCCGGGCGATCCGCTGCCGCGCCCGGCCCGCGCCGGCGGGCCCGTCGCAGGCCACGCCGGGCCGCTCCGGCCGCCCGAGGCGGCGCGGAGATCCTCAGGCGGGGATGACGAGGCCGCCGCCCGCGACGTCGAGAATGGCGCCGGAGACGAAGGAGGCTTCCTCGGAGAGGAGCCAGAGGATCGCGTGCGCCACCTCCTCGGGGCGGCCGAGCCGGCCCATCGGGATCGTCGCCTCGACCGCCGCCCGGCGGTCGGGGTCCCGGTGCACGCCCGCGGTCATGTCGGTCTCGATCATCCCCGGCCGCACGACATTGGCCCGGATCCCCTCCCGCGCCACCTCGCGGGCGAGACCCCTGACGAAGGAATCCACGGCGCCCTTGGTCGCCGCATAGTGGGCGAGGCCGGGCCGGCCACCGGTCAGCGCCGCGATCGAGGACACCGCCACGATTGCCCCGCCGCGGCCGCCGCGCGCCGTCGACATCCGCCGCACGGCTTCGCGGCAGCACAGCACCACGCCGACGATGTTGGTCTCGACCAGCGCCCGGAAGCGGGCGACGTCGATCTCCGGGACGGGCGCCCAGTCGGCGAGCCCGGCGTTGGCCACGAGCCCCCCGACGGCGCCGAAGGCTTCGGCGGCCCGGTCGAACAGCCGGGCAACCGATGTCTCGTCGGCGACGTCCGCCTGCACCGCGACGGCGCGGCCGCCGACATCGCCGATCTCGCGCACCGCCCCTTCGGCGGCATCCGCCGCCTCCCGATACGCCACCACCACGGGCCAGCCGCGGCCGGCAGCCAGAATCGCGGTGGCCCGGCCGATACCCCGGCTGCCACCGGTGACGATCAGCGCTCCCCGGCTCAACGCTTCGCCTCCTCCCGGATCATGTCGGATGCCTTCTCGGCGATCATGACGACGGCCGCGTTGGTGTTGGCCGAAACGACGGCCGGCATCACCGATGCGTCCACCACCCTGAGCCCTTCGGTGCCGCGCACCCGCAGCCGCTCGTCGACGACGGCGAGCCGATCGCTCTCCGGCCCCATGGCGCAGGTCGAGGTGGGGTGGAAGATGGTGCCGCCCGTGCGGCGCACGAAATCGAGCAGCTCGTCGTCGCTGCGGCAATCGGGCCCCGGCAGGTGCTCCGCTTCGAGCCAGGGTGTCATCGCCGGCTGCGCGACGATGCGGCGGATCAGCTTCATGCCGTCGACCATGGTGCGCCGGTCGGTCTCCGTCGCCAGATAGTTCGCGAAGATGCGCGGCGGATCGTGCGGATCCGGGCTCGCGAGCCGGATCTCGCCGCGGCTCTCGGGGCGCAGCTGGCAGACCGAGATCGTGTACCCGGAAAACGGATGGAGCTTCTCCCCCGGGCGGTCGGCGCTGAAAGGGATGACGTGGAACTCGACATCCGGAAGGTCGAGCTCGTCGCGGGTCTTCCAGAAGAGCGTCGCGACGCCGGCGCCGACGGTGAGCGGGCCCGTGCGGAAGAACGCCCACTCGAGGCCGGCGAGGATCTTCCGCCGGAGGCTGTGCTGGACGTCGTTGAGCGTCACGGGCCTTGGGCAGCGGAAGACGCAACGGGCCTGGAAGTGGTCCTGCAGCTGCCGGCCGACACCGGGCAGGTCGTGCACCGGCGTGATCCCGAATTCCGCGAGCCCGGCGGCGGGACCGATGCCGGAGAGCATCAGGAGCTGGGGCGACTTTATGGCGCCGGCTGCGACCAGCACTTCCCGGGTCGCGCGGGCGGTGCGGCGCAGGCCGCCCTGCTCGTATTCGACGCCGACCGCGCGGCGCCCCTCGAACAGGATGCGGCAGGCGAGGGCACCGGTCTCGATCGCGAGATTGGCGCGACCGCGGGCGGGACGCAGATAGGCGCGGGCGGTACTGCAGCGGAAGCCGCCTCTGAGCGTCAGCTGGAACCAGCCGACACCCGCCTGATCGGCGCCGTTGTAATCCGGATTCTCGGGGATGCCGGCCTGCTTCGCCGCTTCGACGAACGCCTCCATCAGCGGCGAGCGGTAGCGTGGCCGCACCACGCCGACGGGGCCACCGGCACCGCGCCACGTGTCGGCGCCGCCTTCGAAATCCTCCGAACGGCGGAAATACGGCAGGACCTCCTCGTAGCTCCAGCCGCGGCAGCCGCGCTGCGCCCACATGTCGAAGTCCTGCCGCTGGCCGCGCGCCCACACCAGCCCGTTGATGGAGGAGGATCCGCCGAGCACCTTGCCGCGCGGCCAGACGATCCGACGCCCGTGGAGTTCGGGCTCGGGCTCGGTCTCGAAGCGCCAGGCGACCTTCGGATCGAAGATCGTGCGGTAGTAGCCGATCGGCACGTGGATCCAGGGATTGCGGTCGGGCGGGCCGGCTTCGAGCAGAAGGATGCGCCTGTCCGGGTCTTCGCTCAGCCGGCCGGCGAGCACGCAGCCGGCCGAGCCGGCGCCGACGACGATGTAGTCGAACTGCCTCTCTTCCGCGCTCATAGAGCGAGTTCCACGAAGATGCTCCGGTAACGGTCGAGGATGTCGGGCACCGGATCGGCACCGATCCCGGGCGCCGGGGGAAGCGCGAGGCAACCGTCGGAAACCTCCGGAAGCGGCACGAGATCCTCGCGCAGGGGATTGGGATTGCAGTCGATTTCGAGCAGGCCCGACCCGCCGGCGGCCGCGAGCAGATGGGCCGAGTGCAGGAGGCCGACGGCGCCCCCGAGCCAGTGGGGACAGTAGAGCAGCCCCGCCGCCAGCGCCTCGCGGGCGATCCCGTAACAGCTGCCGACGCCGCCCCACTTGCCGCAGTCGGGCTGCACCACCCCCACCGCGCGCAGGCCGATCAGCTCCTCGAAGGCGGCCCGGCCGGCCACGTTCTCGCCCGCGGCGAGCGGGACCGTGACGGTGCGGGCGAGCGCAGCGAACACCTCGGGGTCGTGGTCGGCCGGGATCGGCTCCTCGATCCAGCCCGGGCCGAAGGCCGCGATCCGCGGCAGACGTTCGCGCGCTTCCTCCGGCGAGAAGGCCTGGTTGGCATCGACGAAGAACCGCTCGCCCGGCTGCAGACCGGCGGCAACGGCGGACAGGTTCGTCTCGTCCGCGTCGAAGCCGATCTTGAGCTTGAAGGCGCGGAAGCCGCGGCTGCGCGCCGCTTCGATCTGACGCAGCGGTTCGGTCGGGTTGATGCCGCTCGCATAGGCCGGCACCGGCCGGGGCGAACCACCGAGGAAGGCCGCGAGCGGCCGGCCGGCACGCCGGGCCGCGAGATCGTGCAGAGCGCAGTCGAGGCCGGCGAGGATGTTGGCGAAGGGACCGGGCTCGCCGCACTGGATGGCGCAGCGGCGGAAGGCTTCGGAGGCGAGGGCGAGGAGGGCGTCGGGGCGATCGGCCGGGCGCCCGAGGTACCAGGGGCCGACGAGCCGCTCGAGCAGACGCGCCCGGTGTTCCATCCCCCCTTCCGGGAAGTTGCACCAGACTTCGCCCCAGCCCGCGGCGCTGTCGCTGTCCTCGACCCGCACGAGCAGGGCCGGGCGCTCGTGCATGCGGCCGAAGGCGGTCACCACGGGCCAGGGGCTCGGCGCCAGAAGCCCGTACACCTCGATCCGGGCGATGGTCGCTGCCGGCAGGATTCGGCCTCCCCCTCGGGCCGGCGTCAGGGCTCAGGGCCGTGCCGGCCGCGTTCCTCCGAGAGCCAGCCGGTAGAAGCTTTCGGCCCGCGCGTCCAGCCGTTCGAGGCCCTCGCGGCGCAGATAGGGCATGTGGCCGCCCGGCAGCAGCAGCCACTCGATCCGTTCCCGGGCGCTCTCGGGCATCGGCTCGTGGTCGATGACCCATCGCGTGGCGTACCAGGTCGTCACGAGGTCGTGGTAACCGTGCACGATCAGCACGCGGAGATCCGGCAGCAGCACGAGCGCCTGCACGAGCTCGTCCGAGGCGCCGGGATAGCCCATGCCGCCGCGGAGCGCCTGCCGCCAGTCCCAGCGGCGGACGAGATCGCGCGCCAGCACCAGGTAGCGGCGGTCGCTGCGGTAACCGAGTTCGTCGGCGAGATAGCTGCCGAAAGCTGTGGCGAAGGGGCCGGTCAGTATGTCGAAGGACGGATCGGTGCCGGAGTCGTGCGGCGCGTCGGGGCGGGGGTCGGGGCCCGTGAGCCGGCCGTCGTAGAGGCCGAGGAGGAGGCCCCGATCGGCGAGGAGATGTTTCGCGAAGGTCTGGCTGTCGATCCGGCCGCGGCTGCGGGCGACGAGATCGACGGGAAGGCCGAGGCTCTCCGCGAGCGCGGCATAAAACGCATCGCGGCGGCCGGGTGGCAGACGCGGCAGGCGGGCGAGCGCGGGCAGCACCTCGTCGGTCGCCCAGGCCTCGATCTCGCCGACGCGCGGCGTCGGATCCTCGCCGATCCCGGCGAAGCGCCCACGGCCGTGGTAGCCGGCGGTGACGGCGAAGCTCGGCAGGCGGGTGATCCAGGGCAGGAGGTTGTGGTCGTCGCCGCCGCGGAGCAGATCGAACTCGAGGACGGGCGACACCAGCACCACGCCGTTGAGGAGGATGTCGAACCGGTCGGCGAGGCGGTGGGCGAGGCGTGCCGCGCGGAAGCCGCCGTAGCTCTCGCCGACGAGGAACTTCGGCGACAGCCGCCGGTCGAAGCGGTCGAGCCACAGCCGGAGGAAGGCGCCGATGCTGTCGAGATCGCGCTCGACCCCGAAGAAGCCGCCGTCTTCGTCCGCTTTCCCGCCGCCGTCCTCCGTTTCCTTCTTCGCCGGACGCGGCCGGCTGAAACCGGTCCCGACCGGATCGACGAAGACGAGATCGGTCCAGCGCAGCCAGCTGTGCGGGTTGGGAGCGAGGCGCGCCGGTGGCGGCGGCAGACGGCCGTCGTCCCCGAAGACGACGCGACGGGGTCCCGCCGCTCCGAGATGCAGCCAGACGCTCGCGGCACCCGGACCGCCGTTGAGGAAGAAGGTGAGGGGACGGGTGACCGGATCCTCCGTGTCCGTCCGCTCGTAGGCGACGAAGAACATGTCGGCGGCCGGATCTTCCGGATCGGGCACCGGCAGGAAACCCGCACGCGCCCGATAGGCGATGCGCCCGCCGTCGACGACGAGCTCGTGGTCGGTCTCGACGGGGGATGGCGACGCGGGCGCCTCGTCCTTCTGCTCCCCGGCGGCCGCGGCCGGGAACGTCGCGCCGGATATCAGCAGCAGGAGGACGAGCGGAAGCCGGAGAGCCTTCACGAGGCGGCCGGCTGTTCGCAGAGGGCGCCCACGACCGCACCGATCACCAGTGCCGCCGAACAGGCGCCCGGATCGATGTGCTCGAGGCTGTCGCGTCCGCGGGCGTTGGCCGGCTCCCAGGCCGCCACCAGCTCGCGCGTGTGGTGCATGGCATGCCCGGCGGCCGCCACCGCGAGCCCGCCCAGATAGCCCGCGTCGGCCCCGGCCGGCGCCCGCTCCAGCGCCTCCACGACCGGCGCCACCACGTCGAGCAGCGTCTTGGCGCCGCGCCCGAGCCCGCTCTCGCGCTCGAGGGCGAGGCGACCCGCCCGCAGCATCGCGAGCGTGCGCTGCCAGTCGGGACGGCCGTCGCCCGCCACCTCCGCCATGCCGCGCAGGAAGGCGGCGTACATGCGGCCTCCGGAGCCGCCCATGTCCTCGGCGACGAGCGCGGCGATGGTCCCGAGACCCCGGGCGAGCGGCTGCTTCGCGATCTCGCCGGCGCGCGCGCGGAGCAGCGTGCAGACGTGCGCGAGGTTGGTGCCGTGATCACCGTCGCCGAGGGCGGCATCGAGGGCGTCGAGTTCGGCCCTGCGACTGCGGACGGTCTCCTCGATCCGGGCGAGAATCGAAGCGAGTGGCAGATGCTGCATCGGCGCTCCTCCGGGCCGCGCGGGGAGCCTGCGGCCTCCCCGCTTCCTCGTCCCCAGACTAGCCGCCGCAGCGTCCCCGGGGGAAGCCCCGCGCGAGATCGCGCGTTCGCGCGGCGGCCCCACCCGCGGGCGCCTCTTCAGGAATAGGGATCGGCGGCATCCCTGAGCCCGTCGCCGAGGAAGTTGAAGGCGAGCACGACGAGGATCACCGGCACCACCGGCAGCATGAGCCATGGGTAGAGGGCGACGACGTTGATGTTCTGGGCGTCGTTGAGGAGCACGCCCCAGCTCGTCATCGGCGCGCGCACGCCGAGGCCGAGGAAGGAGAGGGCGGTCTCGCCGAGGATCATGGAGGGGATCGAGAGCGTCGCGGACGCGATCAGATGGCTCGCGAAGGAGGGGATCAGGTGGCGGAAGACGATCCGCCCCGGCCCGGCGCCGAGCAGGCGCGCCGCCTGGGCGAAGTCCTCCTCCCTGAGGGCCAGCACCTTCGAGCGTACGGCGCGGGCGAGGCCGGTCCAGTCGATGAGCCCGAGGATGACGGTGATGCCGAAATAGACCCAGAGCGGGTCCCACCAGACGGGCATGGCGGCGGAGAGTGACAGCCAGAGCGGGATCGTCGGGAAGCTGCGGATCACCTCGATGGCGCGCTGGACGATGTTGTCCACCCAGCCGCCGTAGTAGCCCGAAAGGCCGCCGAGCAGCAGACCGAAGACGAAGGAGACGGCGATGCCGAACAGCCCGACCGTGAGCGACACCCGGGCCCCGTAGAGGATGCGCGAGAACAGGTCGCGGCCGAGCCGGTCGGTTCCGAGCAGGAAGAAGGCCCCGCCTTCGGCCGGGCAGACGAGGTGGAGGTCGGCTTCGAACAGGTTCCAGAAGCGGTAGGGATCGCCGTGGCAGAGGAAGCGGAGCGGCTGCGGCCGCGAGCGGTCCTCCTCGTAGACGCGCTTGAGCGTCGTCATGTCGAGGGTCATGCGGTAGCCGTAGACGAACGGCCCGACGAAGGCCCCCTCGTGGAACAGGTGCAGCGTCTGCGGCGGTGCCAGGATGTGTTTCGGGTCGCGGGTATCCTTGTGGTAGGGTGCCAGGAACTCGGTGACGAAAAGGGACGCGTAGAGGACGGCGAGGAACCACAGCGAGACGACGGCGATGCGGTGGCGGCGGAACCGCCACCACAGGAGCTGCCACTGCGAGGCGGTGGCGAAGCGTTCGCGCGCCGGATCGGCGGCGTCGGGATCGACGGCTGCAGGGTCGAAGGGTTCGGGGTCGACGTAGCGCGGGCTCACCGGGTCTGCCCCCCGCCGAAGCGGATGCGCGGATCGAGCGCGGCGAGCAGCAGATCCGACAGCAGCATGCCGATCACCACCAAGAGCGCCTCGAGCATGAGGAAGGAGCCGGCGAGATACATGTCCTGGGTCTGCAGCGCCCGCACCAGCACCGGGCCCGTCGTGGGCAGCGACAGCACCACGGCGACGAGCGCCGAGCCGGAGATGAACTCGGGCAGCAGGTTGCCGATGTCGGCGACGAAGGGGTTGAGCGCCATCCTGAGCGGATACTTCACGAGCGTGCGGCCGCGCGGCACCCCCTTGGCGCGGGCGGTCACCACATAGGGCTTGCGGAGCTCGTCGAGCAGGTTGGCGCGCAGACGGCGGATCATGCCGGCGGTGCCGGCGGTGCCGATGACCACCACCGGCACCCACAGATGTTCGAGGACCGACAGGAACTTCCCCCAGCTCATCGGCTGGTCGAGGTACTCCGGATCGACCAGCCCGCCGATCGAGGTGCCGAACCAGACGTTGGCGAAGTAGAGCAGGACCAGCGCCAGCAGGAAGTTGGGGGTGGCGAGGCCGAGGAAGCCGAGGAAGGTGAGGCCGTGATCGGCCCAGCTGTACTGGTGGGTGGCGGAATAGACGCCGATGGGGAAGGCGAGAAGCCAGGTGAAGAGGATGGTGGCGAAGGAGATGACGAAGGTGAGGAAGACGCGGTCGCCGATCACCTCGCTCACCGGCCGGTCGTACTCGAACGACCAGCCGAGATCGCCGTGCAGCAGGCCCCAGACCCAGTAGAGATACTGTTCCCAGAGCGGCCGGTCGAGGCCGTAGAGCTGCCGGAGATACCGGATCTTCTCGCCCTGCAGGCTCTCGCCCTGGGCCTGCATCTCGGCGAGCTGCGCGGAGAGGAAATCGCCCGGCGGCAGCTGGATAATGACGAAGGTGACGATGCTGATGAGGACGAGCGTCGGGATCATCATCAGCACGCGGTGGACGACGTATCGCAGCACGCTGCGCTCTCCCTCGTCGGGCGACGGCGGGACTCTAGCGTCCCCGGCGGCGGCCGCCCAGACGGGCCTGCCGGGGGCGGTTGCGTCGCCCGGCAGGGGCAGGTATGAGCCGCGCGCACCCCATGTCAGCGAGGGAGGTTCTTCCGTGACCCTGCGCACTTCGGTATCGGCCATCGCCTGCGCAGCGATGGTCGGCTGGACGGCTGCCGCTGCCGGCGCCGAGTACACCCTCCGGATCCAGACCCACTATGCGCCGGAGTCGGTCTCCGGCAAGCTCGCCGCCCAGTTCGTCGAGGACGTCGAGACCATGTCGGGCGGGCGCATCGACATCGAGATGTTCTACGCGTCCTCGGTGGTGAAGTCGGTCGAGACCTTCGATGCCGCGGCTACCGGCATCCTCGACGGCGACATGACGGGCGGCGCCTACCAGACCGGCAAGAACCCGGCGTTCCAGTTCGTCGGCGACATCATGGGCGGCTACGAGGATCCGTGGCAGCAGTACGCCTGGTTCTACTTCGGCGGCGGCCGCGAGCTGGCCAACGAGCTGTACAACGAGTACAACATGCAGCTCATCGGCTGGTGGATCTACGGCCAGGAGTCGCTCGCCTCGACCAAGCCGCTGCGCGGCATCGAGGATCTCAAGGACTTCAAGTTCCGCTCGCCGCCCGGGCTCGAGACCGAGATCTTCGCCGAGCTCGGCGCCAAGCCGATCGTCATGGACTTCACCGAGATCTTCACCGCGCTCGAGACCGGCATCATCGACGGCGCCGACGCCTCGAGCCTCGCCAACAACAGGAGCCTCGGCCTCTACGATCTGGCCAAGCACGCGACCTACCCGGGCTTCCATTCCATGCCGTCGGACCATCTCGCGATCCGCAAGGATGCCTGGGACGCGCTGCCGCCGGATCTGCAGCGGATCATCGAGGTGGCCATGGAGACGCTCGCCTTCCGCACCTCGCTCGCGCACATGTACGAGAACATCAAGGCGGCGAAGGTGCTGAGCGAGCAGGGGGTCACGCTGCACAACTGGTCGGCGGAGGACCGCGCGAAGTTCCGCGAAGTGGCGCAGCAGAACTGGCAGCGCTGGGCCGAGAAGACGCCGGAGGCGCGCAAGCTGGTCGACAGCCACATCGCCTTCATGAAGGAACTCGGACTGATCCGCTGACCCTCGGAACGCCGGGGCCGGGGGCGCCGAACGGGCGCCCCCGTGCCTTGCGTGACCGGCATCGGCGGCGGACGGGGAGGGCACCCGCATGGTCGAGCGCGAACCGAAGACGGCCCTGGACTGGCTGAGCCTCGGCATCAGTCGGGTCGCGATGTACATCGTGCCGGTGATCGTCGCGGTGATGACCATCGAGGTCGTCATGCGCTATGTCTTCGAGCGGCCGACACTCTGGGCCAACGAGCTGTCGATGTGGCTCGCGGGCACGGTCTACCTGCTCGCCGGCCTGTACGTCATGCAGCAGCGGGGCCACATCCGCATCTTCATCCTGTACGACATGGTGCCGCGGCCGGTCCAGCGACTGTTCGACCTGATCTCGACGCTCGGCATCTGCGCCTTCGCCTTCGCCGTGGTGTGGGGAGGCTTCGGTGAGGCGTGGCAGAAGCTCATGCGCTGGGAGACCTTCGGCACGGCCTGGGATCCGCCGATACCGGCAACGATGAAGCCGCTGGTGCTGATCACGACGGTGCTGATCGCCGCACAGGCGGTGGTCAACCTCGTGGTCGACTGGAGCAGGGAGAAGGAAGTCCACGATCTCGTCGAGGAGATCGTGGAAGAACACGTAGACTGACCCCGGACCGAAGTCCGCTGCCTCGAGGAACGCCCATCGTGGACGTCGGCACCATCTCGCTCGTGCTGCTGTTCGGCATGCTGTTCCTGCTCGCGATCGGCATGCCACTCGGTTTTGCCTCGGGACTGCTCGCCGTGGCGGTCCTGCTGATGAAGTTCGGGCCGGACCTCCTGTTCGGCAACTTCGGCACCGGACCGCTCAACATCCTCGCCCAGCGGATGTACGGTCTGACCACCGAGTACACCCTGATCTCGGTGCCGCTGTTCATCTTCATGGCCTGCCTTCTCGAGCGGTCGGGCATCGCCCGGGACATGTACGACAGCCTCAACGTGTGGCTGTCGCGCACCCGAGGCGGCATCGCCATCGTCACCGCCATCATGGCCATCATCATGGCGGCGATGTCCGGCATCATCGGCGGCGAGGTGGTGCTGCTCGGGCTCATCGCCCTGCCGCAGATGCTGCGGCTCGGCTACGACCGCAACCTCGCCATCGGCACGATCTGTGCCTCGGGCAGCCTCGGCACCATGATCCCGCCCTCGATCGTGCTCATCATCTACGGGCTCGTCACCGACACCTCGATCCACGCGCTGTTCAAGGCGGCGTTCGTCCCCGGTCTGCTGCTGGGTGGCCTCTACATCGTCTACATCATCGTGCGCACGCGCCTGAACCCGGCGCTGGCGCCGCTCCCCGAAGGCGGGCAGGAAGTGACCTTCCTCGACAAGCTGAAGGCGCTTCCGGGTCTGATCCCGCCACTCCTGATCGTCTTCGTGGTCCTGGGTTCGATCTACGGCGGGGTCACCGGCATCACCGAGGCGGCGGCGATGGGCACGATCGCGGTGCTGGTCCTGATCACGCTGCGCCGCGAGCTCTCCTGGCCGCTCTTCCGCGACGCGGTGATGCGCACCTTCAAGTCCACGGGCACCATCATCTGGGTGACCTTCGGCGCCACGGCGCTCGCCGGCGCCTATTCGATCGCCGGCGGCCCGGTCTATGTCGCCAACCTCATCGTCGGCGCCGACCTTCCGGCCCTGGGCGTGCTCGTCGTGATGATGGCGATCCTGCTCTTTCTCGGCTGCATCATGGACTGGGTGGGGATCGTGCTGCTGGTGATGCCGGTGTTCCTGCCCATCGTCCAGCGCCTTCCGATCGAAGAGATCGGTCTCTGGCCGGCCCTCGACCCGGCGTTCGTTTCCGTCTGGTTCGGCATCCTTTTCTGCGTCAACATGCAGGTGAGCTTCCTGAGCCCGCCGTTCGGCCCGGCCGCCTTCTATCTGAAGTCGGTGGCACCGCCGGAGATCCAGCTCCAGGACATCTTCCGCGGCTTCCTGCCGTTCATCGGCCTGCAGCTGGTGGTGCTCGCGACCGTCCTGCTGTTTCCGGGGATCACCATGTTCTTCCGCTGAGGCCGCGTTGCCGGCCGCGGAAGCTGGACGGGCGGAAGGGGCGGCACGTCTCCCGCCGGGGGGTCCGGGCGGCGCGGAGCCCGGTAGCGCCTGAGTCGCGAGAAGCGACGTTATGACAAATTCTCTGCGGCACGGTGCTTGACCGCGCCCGCTGCGGGCGGCATCGTGCGCCCAAACCCCGGGAGGCCCCGACATGCTCGCGCCCGACCAGATCGCCTTCTACCGCGAGAACGGATACCTGCTCGTCGAGGACGTGGTCGACGCCGAGACGCTCTCGGAGCTGCGCCGCGTCACCTGGGAGTTCATCGAGCGCTCGCGCCGCGTGTCGGAGCCGGACGAGGTCTACGATCTCGACGAGGGCCACGGCCCCGACAATCCGAAGCCGACCCGCATCAAGCTGCCGCACAAACGTCACCCGGTGTACGACCGCGTGCTGCGGAGCGAACGCGTGAAGGCCTGCTTCACGGCGCTCCTCGGCCCCGACGTCGTGCTGCAGACGAGCAAGCTCAACACCAAGATGCCGGGCGGCGGTGCCGCCGTCGAATGGCACCAGGACTGGGCCTTCTATCCGCACACCAACGACGACGTGCTGGCCTTCGGGCTGATGCTCGACGACGTCGACGAGGCGAACGGCCCGCTCATGGTGATCCCCGGCTCGCACCGCGGCCCCATCCTGAGCCACCACCGCGACGGCGTCTTCTGCGGCGCCATCGACCCCGACGATCCGCTGTTCGAGCGCGAACGTGCCGTGACCCTCACCGGCCGGGCCGGCTCCATGACGGTCCACCACGCCCGCACGCTGCACGGCTCGGCGCCGAACACAAGCGACCGGCCGCGGCTCGTGCTGTTCTTCGAGGCCTGCGCCGCGGACGCCTGGCCGCTTCTCGGTGCGAGCGGCTACATGCACCGCCTCTCGCAGCGCGAGCTCTGGGAGGATCTGCAGGAGCGCACGATCTGCGGCCGCCCGACCATCGAGCCGCGGGTCGAGCCGGTGCCGGTCCGTCTGCCGCTGCCGCCGCCGGCGGATGCCACCTCGATCTTCCGGGTGCAGAAGAGCGGCCGGGCGAAGAGCGCGTTCCGAGAGCGAAGGCCAACCGATCCAACCTAATTATCGCTTACGTTGATAGTGCTTGTCAAGTTCATTAATTATGCTCGGATTATAGTATCTCTTCACCGGCTTCGGCTTTTTTGGATCCAATCGACGCTCATAGCAAAACCTCCGATCGCTCTCTAGAGATCTGCGGACGTCATGGTAGAGGCGATTAACCTTAAAGTCATCGTACCTTGATTGGCACGTTTTAGTTAGCGTCTCGTAGTCCCAAGGGTACCTTTGTCTTATGTCCTCCTCCGATAGCTGAATTTGTACAGCACCTGGGCTGTTAGACATCCTGACGTTGATCGCAGCCACATCCCGAGATTTTACGAAGCGCACTTCGCAACGAATCGCCACCGCATACTTGTGGTCGTCCGCCAGCTCTCCACCCATTTCTTCCGCCACGAGCTTGAGGAACTTCTTGCCCTCGGTGGACAGCATTGCCAGGTCTGATTCCGTGAAGGGACTGGCGAAACCAAGCGGAATTGCCAATTCAGCGAGTTCGCTGACGTCCTTTTCGAACCAATCATAGCAAACTCCTTGAAAATTTTTTACGGATGCGGCAAATATTTGATACATAACTTTATCATCTAGAGATTTATCCTTGATGAAGTGCACACAGGAATTCCGATACTCTACAAGAAGTTCTAAGTTCTTCTTAAGGTTTTGACTCATATCGTTGTGCTGCGCGCATAGGTTCAATAATTGCGTGATCCCGACGGTTTGTTTCTGCCCAGAACGCGTCTTTTTGTATCTGGGTTTTTTGCTCGCCTTGTCTTCCCGGACATACAAAATGTTCAGCCTGTTCCCGTTATTCTTCAAGAGCTTCGCCTTGAGGGCCAATTCCCAAGAATTTACCATCAGTATGGCGCAAGCTGGAGCTCGATAGGAGAAGTTCGATTTATTGTAAAGCTCAATTGCCGCCAACATAGCTTCGATAGACTGGTCGAACAAAGACTTCCAACGTGGCTTCACGGATTACCTCAAACGTGGCAACTCATGCCTTCGCTCAATGATGCAGGATCTGGCTCAGGAAGAGCTTGGTCCGATCGGACTTCGGGTTGGTGAAGAATTCCTCGGGCGGGGCGATCTCGACGATCTCGCCCTGGTCCATGAAGACGACGAAGTCGGCCACCGACTTGGCGAACCCCATCTCGTGCGTCACCACGATCATGGTCATGCCCTCGTTGGCGAGCTCCTCCATGACATCCAGCACCTCCTTGACCATCTCCGGGTCGAGGGCCGAGGTCGGCTCGTCGAACAGCATGATCTTGGGCTTCATGCACAGCGCCCGGGCGATGGCGACGCGCTGCTGCTGGCCGCCCGAGAGCTGACCCGGGTACTTGTGCGCCTGCTCGGGGATCTTGACCCGCTCGAGGAAGTGCATGGCGATCTCCTCGGCCTCGCGCTTCGGCATGTGGCGCACGTACATCGGCGCGAGCGTGAGGTTCTGCAGCACGGTCAGGTGCGGGAACAGGTTGAACTGCTGGAAGACCATCCCGACCTCGCGGCGGATGGCCTCGATGTTCTTCACGTCCGAGGTGAGCTCGATGCCGTCGACGATGATCTGGCCCCGCTGGTGCTCCTCGAGCCGGTTGATGCAGCGGATCATGGTCGACTTGCCGGAACCCGAGGGGCCGCAGACCACCACCTTCTGCCGCTGCTCGACCTCGAGGTTGATGCCGCGCAGCACGTGGAACTCGCCGTACCACTTGTGCACGTCGCGCATGACGATGATCGGCTGGCCCGCCGCCGCACCGCTCGCCGCTCCGCCCCTGTCGAGGGTCGCCGTGCTCATGTCCCGGTCTCCCTGCGGTTGCCCGGCCGTCACCGGCGGTGGCGGCCGGTGTCGAGCGTGCGCTCGACGTACTGGCTGTAGCGCGACATGCCGAAGCAGAAGATCCAGAAGCCGAAGCCCGCGAACAGATAGCTCTCGGCGGCGAGCCCGAGCCACTGCGGGTCGGTGACGATCAGCTTGGCGATGCCGAGCAGGTCGTAGAGGCCGATGATGGTGACGAGCGAGGTGTCCTTGAACAGGCCGATGAAGGTGTTGACGATGCCCGGAATGACGAGCCTCAGCGCCTGGGGCAGGACGATCAGCCCCATCATCTGCCAGTAGCCGAGGCCGAGCGCCATCGCCGCCTCGTACTGGCCCTTCGGCAGCGCCTGCAGCCCGCCGCGCACCACCTCGGCCATGTAGGCGGCAGAGAACAGCGCCACGCCGACGAGGGCCCGCAGCAGCTTGTCGATGCTCATGCCCACGGGCAGGAACAGCGGCAGCATGACCGAGGCCATGAACAGCACGGTCACGAGCGGCACGCCGCGCACCACCTCGATGAAGACGACCGAGAGCGACCTGATGACCGGCAGCTCCGAGCGCCGGCCGAGGGCGAGCAGGATGCCGAGCGGAAAGGAGGCGGTAATCCCGACGCCGGCGATCACGAGGGTGAGAAAGAGCCCGCCCCAGAGCGCCGTCTCCACCTCCGGCAGGCCGAACATGCCGCCGGCGAAGAACACGTAGGCGATCGGCGGGTAGACGACGATGAGACCCGTGAGATAGAGGAGCTTGCGCTCGAACCTCGGCAGGAACAGCGGGATCGCCGCGAGCACCAGCAGGCCGAAGGCGACGTTCACCCGCCAGCGTTCCGTCTCCGGGTAGAGGCCGTAGAGATACTGGCCGAGACGTACCTGGATCACCGCCCAGCAGGCGCCGCCCGCGGCGCAGGCGTCCTTGCTCTCGCCCGTGAAGGTGGCATCGAGCAGGGCCCACTGGACGAAGGGCACGAGGGTGACCCACAGCAGCCAGCCGACCAGGATGGTGAGCAGGCTGTTGTACCAGGTCGAGAACAGATTGTGCTTGAGCCAGGCGAGCACGCCGATGCGTTCGGTGACGGGCGGCAGCACCTCGGCGGCGGGACGGGTCTCGACGGCCACGATTCAGCGCTCCACGAGCTTCACGCGGGCGTTGTACCAGTTCATGAAGGCGGAGATGGCGAGGCTGAGGCTCAGATAGACCGCCATGGTGATGGCGATGACCTCGACCGCCTGGCCGGTCTGGTTGGTGATGGTGCCCGCGACGTTGAAGAAGTCGGGATAGGCGATGGCCACACCGAGCGAGGAGTTCTTGGTGAGGTTGAGGTACTGGCTGGTCTGCGGCGGGATGATCACCCGCATCGCCTGCGGCACGACGACGAGCCGCAGCGTCTGGCCGGTCGAGAGCCCGAGCGCGTGCGAGGCCTCCCACTGCCCCTTGTCGACCGCCTCGATGCCGCTTCGGACGATCTCGGCGATGAAGGCCGCGGTGTAGATCGAGAGCCCCGCCACCATCGCCATGAATTCGGGCAGCATCACGAGGCCACCGCTGACGCGGAACCTGCCGAGCTCGGGATATTCGAAGACGAGCGGACGGCCGAGCAGGAAGAAGGTGACGAGCGGCGCCAGCACGATCAGCGCGAGCGAGGTCCAGAACACCGGGAAGAGCCGGCCGGTCTCCTCGAACCGCCGCCGCGCCCAGCGCGCGAGCAGGATGCTCGCGACGATCGCGAGCAGGAAGGCGGCGATCACCCATTCGAAACCGTCCTGCGGCAGCGGCTTCGGGACGAAGAAGCCGCGGACGTTGAGGAACATGCCCTCGCCGACGACGAGGCTCTGCTGCGGCGACGGCAGGCCGCCGAGCACGACCACATACCAGACGATGAGCTGCAGGAGCAGCGGCACGTTCCGGATGATCTCGACGTAGGCGGCGGCCACCTTCGCCACGAGCCAGTTCGAGGACAGCCGGGCGATGCCGACGACGAAGCCGATCACCGTCGCGAGCACGATGCCGACGATCGCGACGTAGAAGGTGTTGAGCAGGCCGACGAGAAAGGCGCGGCCGTAGGTCCAGGTGCGGTCGTAGGCGATCAGCGTCTGGCTGATGTCGAAGCCGGCGGTCTGGGAGAGGAAGCCGAAGCCGGTCTGGACGCCGAGGCGTTCGAGATTGAGGATGGTGTTGTGGACCAGATAGGTCGCGCCGCCGAGGACGAGCGCGAGCACGACGATCTGGGCGAAGATGCCGCGCACGCGCGCATCGCGCCAGAGCGGCGGTTTCGTCGGAACGCTGCCGGCCTGTCCGGCTTTCGCCATCGTTGCTTCCCCCCTCGGCCGCGGTCCGGCCCGCGACGGGCGGCCCGCCCGGCGCCGGGGCCGGGCCGGGCGCCCGCCGTGCGGATCAGCGGAACGGCATCGCGTACTGCAGGCCGCCGCGGGTCCAGAGGTCGTTCAGGCCGCGGGCGATCTTGAGCGGGGTGCTCTCACCGAGATTGCGCTCGAAGCTCTCGCCGTAGTTGCCGACCTGCTTGATGATCTGGTAGGCGAAGTCGTTGGGCAGGCCCATGCCCTTGCCGATCTCGCCCTCGACGCCCAGAAGCCGCCGGATGTTGGGGTTGTCGCTGTTCTTCATCTCGTCGACGTTCTGGCTGGTGACGCCAAGTTCCTCCGCCTCGATCATGGCGTAGAGCGACCAGCGGACCACGTCGCCCCATTCGTTGTCGCCGTGGCGCACCACCGGCCCGAGCGGCTCCTTGGAGATCACCTCCGGCAGCACGACATAGTCGTCGGGGTTCTCGAACTTGGTGCGGCTCGAGTAGAGACCCGACTGGTCGGTCGTGAACACGTCGCAGCGCCCGGCCTGGAAGGCGGCGATCAGCTCGTCGTTGGTCTCGAACACGACGGGCTCGTAGGACATGTTGTTGGCGCGGAAATAGTCCGCGAGGTTGAGCTCGGTGGTGGTGCCGGTCTGCACGCAGACGGAAGCGCCGTCGAGCTCGAGCGCGCTCTTCACGCCGAGGCTCTTCGGCACCATGAACCCCTGGCCGTCGTAGTAGTTGACGCCGACGAAATCGAGACCGAGAGCGGTGTCGCGCACCGCGGTCCAGGTGGTGTTGCGCGACAGCACGTCGATCTCGCCGGACTGCAGCGCCGTGAAACGCTCCTTGGCGGTGAGCGGCGTGTACTTGACGGCGTTGGCGTCACCGAAGACCGCGGCGGCGACTGCCCTGCAGAGATCGACGTCGAGGCCGGACCAGTTGCCCTGGTCGTCGACGGTGGCGAAGCCGGGCAGGCCGCTGCCGTTGACGCCGCACTGGACGAACCCCTTCGCCTTGACGGCATCGAAGGTGGGGCCGGCCTCGGCGGTGCCGGTGCCCCCGGCGATCGCGAGGGCGCTGCCGGCGAGCAGCAGAACGGTGAGACGCATGGAACCTCCTTTCCTCGTTTCCTTCGTCGGTGCCACGCTCGATCCCGGAACGACCCCCGTCCCTCCCCTGCGAGCCGTGGCCGCGCGTGGCAGGATGGCACGGCTCGCGGTCTCTGCCAACAGCTTCCCGCGGGCACCACGCTTCCACCCCGGCGTTGGCGGCGGGCGCGCGCGGTGCTAAGGCCGCAGCGCCGCATCACGAAGCCGCGAGGGACGATGCACGACGCAACCCTGGTCACCGTCGCCGGCCGCGCGCCGTCCGCACACCACGGCACCGTCAATCCGCCGATCTGTCGCGCATCCACCATTCTCTTTCCGACCGTCGACGCCTTCGAGCGCGCCCGCACCCACGAGGGCGTCACCTATGGCCGCGCCGGCACGCCCACGACCTACGCCTTCGAGGAGGCGCTCGCGGCGCTCGAGGGCGGCCACCGTTCGATCGCCCTCGCCTCCGGCAAGGCCGCCTGCAATCTCACCCTCGCCGCGCTGACCGAGGCCGGTGACCACATCCTCGTCGCCGATTCGGTCTACGCCCCGACGCGCCAGTTCTGCGATCGGACGCTGAAGCGCTTCGGCGTCGAGACCACGTACTACGACCCGCGCATCGGCGCCGGCATCGAGGCGCTGATCCGGCCGAACACCCGCGTGATCTACATGGAATCGCCGGGCTCGCTCACCTTCGAGGTGCAGGACGTGCCGGCCATCGTCGAAGTCGCGAAGCGCCACGGCATCCCGACCGCCATCGACAACACCTGGGCGACGCCGGTCTTCTTCAAGCCGCTCGCCTTCGGCGTCGACATCTCGATTCAGGCGGTGACCAAGTACATAGGCGGTCATTCGGATCTGATGATGGGGGCGGTGACCACCGGCGAGGCGATCCACATGCGCCTGCGGCAGCGCATCTACGAGTTTGGGGCGCCGGCCTCGCCCGAGGACTGCTGGCTGGCGCTGCGGGGCCTGCGGACGCTGGTGGCCCGCCTCGAGCGCCACCAGCGGAGCGCGCTCGAGGTGGCACGCTGGCTCGAAGCGCGCCCGGAGGTCTCGCGTGTGCTGTATCCCGCCCTCGAAAGCCACCCCGACCACGCGCTCTGGAAACGCGATTTCACGGGTGCCAGCGGGCTGTTCGGGGTCGTTCTGAAACCGTATCCGAAGGAAGCCGTACACGCGATGGTCGATGGCCTCGAACGTTTCGGCATCGGCGCCTCCTGGGGCGGCTTCGAGAGCCTCGTACTCGTCACCTACCCGGAACGCGCCCGCACCGCGGTGCCGTGGCAAGCCGAGGGGCCGACCCTGCGGCTGCACATCGGCCTCGAGGACCCCGCGGACCTCATCCGCGATCTGGAAGCCGGTTTCGGGCGTCTCCGGGCGGTTGCGGAGCGTTCCTGACAGCACCGATCAGGAATTCGCGGTTGCCCCTGGGGCCGGTGATCGGGCTCTCGATGACGCCGAGCACCCGCCAGCCCATCTCCCGCTCCAACCACTCGCGGACCTGCTCGCACACCTCCGCGTGGAGAGCCGGATCCCGGACCACACCCCCCTTCCCCACCCTGCCTTTTCCGACTTCGAACTGGGGTTTGATCAGCGCCACCAGTGCCGCGTCTGGCGCCGTCAGCGTGAGCGGTGCCGGCAGCACGGTCCGGAGCGAGATGAAGCTCGCGTCGCAGACCACGAGGTCCACGGGTTCCGGCACGTGTGTGCGGTCGAGTGCGCGGGCATTGGTGCGCTCCAGCACGACGACCCGCGGATCCTGCCGCAGCTGCCAGTCGAGCTGCCCGTAGCCGACGTCGACGGCGTAGACGCGCGCGGCCCCGCGCTCCAGCAGCACCTGGGTGAAGCCGCCGGTCGAGGCGCCGACGTCGATCGCGACTGTTCCCGCGGGATCGATGCCGAAGGCATCGAGACCGGCGATCAGCTTGAGTGCGCCGCGCGACACCCAGCGCCGGCCCTCGCGCACCTCGAGCGGCAGGTCCGGGTCGACCAGCAGGCCCCCCTTGTCGAGCCGCCGTTCGCCCGAGAACACCCGGCCTTCCAGCAGAAGGGTTCGCGCCCGACTGGGGTTCTCGGCGTGGCCGCGGGCCACGAGCAGATGATCGAGACGGACCTTTGTCACGGACAGGGGACGATCAGTCGAAGCCGACGCCGTCGTAGATCTCCGCGAGGTCGATCACGACGTCGACACCGTCCACCGGCACCTGACCGCGCTCGCCGATGTGGTCGCGCACGATCCACTCCTCGCCGTGCCGTGTCCAGCGCTCGACGTGGCGCCGCTCGCTCTCCACGATCAGGATGCAGCGGCAGGCGGAGAGCTGCTTGTAGTCGTGCGTCTTGCGGCCGCGATCGTGATCGAAGCTCGAACGCGACACCACCTCGACGACCACGACCGGCTCCGGTCCCGGTCCGCGTTGCGGGATCCCGCCGCACACCACGGCGACATCCGCCTGGAACCAGCTGTGGTCGTCGTGCGGCAGGTGCACGCCGTATTCGACGACAGCTCGACACGGAGGTTTCAGGCGGTTTCCCAGCACTCGCGCGATGTTGGCCGCGATCAGGCTGTGCACCGGCGCCGGCGGTGCCATCGCCACGACGCGACCGTCGACCAGCTCGTAGCGCGTATCGCTGCCGTCGTTCCACTCCAGGAACTCGGCAACCGTCATCCGTTCGGGTAGGTTCGCAGCGACTTCGCTCATGGTGCGGACATAGCGTGGAGCGCCCGACCTTTCCACGAGCGGCTGCCGACGCGGACGGACCGCTGCTCCTCTCCCGCCGCTTCCTGCCGCTGTTCGTGGCCCAGGCGCTGGGGGCGCTCAACGACAACATCCAAAAGGGTGCGATCGTGGTGCTCGCGGTCTTCGCCGGCGATCCGGCGACGGGCGCCAGTGTCGCCATGCTCGCGGGCGGCATTCTCGTGCTGCCGTTCCTCCTGTTCTCGGCACTCGCGGGCCAGCTCGCCGACCGCTTCCCGAAGCCCCTGCTCGTGCGCCGCATCAAGCTCGCCGAGATCCCGCTCGCGCTCGCCGCCGCCGCGGCCTTCGTCTCCGGCGAGGTCGGGGCCGCGCTCGCGGTCCTGTTCCTCATGGGCGCGCAATCCACCTTCTTCGGGCCGCTCAAGTACGGCATCCTGCCGGAGCTCGTGCGCGAGGAGGAGCTCGTCGCGGCGAACGGTCTGGTCGAGGCCTCGACCTTCCTCGTCATCCTGCTCGGCACGATCCTCGGAAGTTTCCTCGTGACCCTCGACGGCGGGCCGTGGATCGTCGGCATCACCAGCACCTGCGTGGCGGTCGCGGGCTGGCTCGCGAGCCTCTTCGTGCCGGACCGGCCCGCGGCGGCGCCGGAGCTGCGCATCCGCCCGGCCCTCTTCGGCCCCGTCCGCGACATCCTCGGCGAGGCGTACCGCCGGCCACCGATCTGGCGGACCATCCTCGCGATCTCCTGGTTCTGGGCGATCGGCGGGATCTATCTCGCCCAGATCCCGGCCTGGGCGCGGGCCGAGCTCGGCGCCGGCGAGCGCGCGGCGACGCTGCTGCTCACCACTTTCGTGCTCGGCATCGCGGCCGGCGCGCTCGCGACCCGCGCCCTCGTGCACGCGCGGATCACGCTCCGCCCGGTTCCCTGGGCGATGGCGGCGATCGGCCTGTTCGGGCTCGATCTCGTGCGCGCCGCAGCCACGATCGGGCGCTTCGCGACGCCGGCGGACGTCGCGAGCTTTCTGGCGGCGGACGGGGTCGGCTGGCTGCTCTTCGACCTGTTCGCGCTGGCGGTCGCGGGCGGGGTGTTCGCGGTCCCGCTCTATGCCTTCCTGCAGGCGCGTTCACCCGCGGCCGAGCGCGGGCGCATGGTCGCCGCCAACAACATCCTGAACGCGCTCTTCCTCGTGGTTTCGGCCGGACTGGTGGCCGGGCTGCTCGCCCTCGGGGTCGGAATCCCGCAGGTCCTCGTCACGACCGCCGTGGCCGATCTCCTGCTCGCGGCGTTCCTGTTCCGCCTCGCCCCGGCGACGGAGCGGGCGGCCGGCTGATCAGTCCCGGGTCGCGCCCGGATCCGGTGCCTCCATTTCCTCCGCACCGATGTCGTCGGTATCGGAGAGCCGCGGCTTGCGCCAGGCCGGCACCTCGCCCGGCGCCTCGACCAGCTCCACGCTCGCCTGACCGGTGCCGCGGACGGTGACCTTGAGGTCGCCCGCCTCGACGATCAGGATCTCGTGGCGCGCGAGCGCCACCCGCTTCCACTTCGCCATCACCCTCTCCCGTCCGTGGCCTCCGGTTGTCGCTCATCAAGATCGCGTTCCGCGCCCGCGGGTCAACGCGCCGCGGCCGGAGCGCGGGGCGGCGGAAGACGGGCCGAGCCCCCCCGGCCGCATCGATCCGCGCGCGGTCTCAGAACCCCGATCCCGGCGTGGCGAGAAAGCGCTCTTCCTCCGGCGTCGAAGTGCGGCCGAGGACGGCGTTGCGGTGCGGGAAACGGCCGAAGCGGGCGACAATGCGCCAGTGTCTGAACGCCCAGTCGAGCAGACCTTCGTCACCCAGCGTCGCGAACAGATGGACGGCACGCACCTGGTCGGTGAGGTCCTCGCTGTGCTCGAAGGGCAGATAGAAGAACGCGCGCCTCCCGCGCGGGAGTTTCCGGTCGAACCCGGCGGCGATGGCGCGGCGGGCGACCTCCCGCGCCTTCGCATCGAAGGCGAAGGCGCGCGGGCTGCCCCGGTGGATGTTGCGCGGGAACTGGTCCAGCAGGACCACGAGCGCGAGTGCCCCTTCGGGCGTCTCCTGCCAGTGGTCGAGCTCGCCGCGGCCGGCGGCTTCGACGGCGTCGCCGAACCGTCGGGCGATCTCCGCATCGAACTTCGGATCGGCCCGGAAGCGCCGGTCCGGCGGCGTCTCCTCGAACCAGAAGCGCAATACTTCGTCCGGCCCGACCGGCATCGTCTGCTCCCGCTGTCCGGCGCCGGGCTGGATCCGGCGCGTGCGCACGCTACTGTCGCGCGCGAAGCGGTGCGACGCAATTCACTGGCGACCGGATGTGGGCGAAACGGTCGAGCATCTGCTGTTCCTGACCGGCCGGCTGGCGGAGCCGCGGCTGCGGCGCGTCCTCGCGTCCCTGCGCGATCCGCCGTTCACCTTCGAGATCCGGCAGATGGGGGTCAAGGTCGCGGCGCTGATGACGCCCGAGATCGTCCTGCGCCGTCTCGGCTCCGTCGACGGTGCCACGCGCGTGGTGCTGCCCGGCCGCTTCCGCGGCGATCTCGAACGGCTCGAAAGCGCCTTCGGCGTGCCCTTCGTGCGCGGCCCCGACGAGCTCGAGGACCTGCCGGAATGGCTCGGCCGCCCGGGCGGACCGCCCGATCTCTCGCGCCACGACATCCGCATCTTCGCCGAGATCGTCGAAGCGCCGCAGCTCTCCGTGGACGACATCCTCGCGCGAGCCCGGCTCTATCGGGCGCAGGGCGCGGAGGTGATCGACCTCGGCTGCCTGCCCGGGACGCCCTTCCCACACCTCGAGGAGGCGGTGCAGGCGCTGCGTTTCGAAGGTTTCGAGGTCAGCGTCGACTCGGGCGACCGTACCGAGCTCGCGCGCGGCGCGCGGGCCGGTGCGCGCTACCTGCTCAGTTTCGACGAGACGGGGCTCGACCTCGCGCTGGAAACAGAGGCGGTGCCGGTCCTCGTGCCGGCGACGCACGGCGATCTCGACAGCCTCGTGCGTGCCTGCGAGCGGCTGCTCCGCGAGGGCAGACCGTTCCTCGCCGACCCCATCCTGGATCCGATCCACATGGGGTTCACCGCTTCGATCCTCCGCTACGCCGAACTGCGCCGGCGGCTGCCGGAAGTGGAGATGCTGATGGGGATCGGCAATCTCACCGAGCTCACCGATGCCGACACGACCGGGATCACCATGACCGTCATGGGCATCTGCTCGGAACTCGCGATCCGCAACGTCCTCGTCGTGCAGGTGAGCCCGCACTGCCGGCGCGCCATCGTCGAGGCCGACCGCGCCCGGCGGATCCTCTTCCGCGCACGCGAGGAAGGCAGCCTGCCGCAGCGCATCGACCCGGCGCTGCTGTGTCTGCGCGACCGCAGACCCTTTCCGCGTTCGCCCGCGGAGATCGCCGCGATCGCCCGCGAGGTGCGCGACCGCAACTTCCGCATCGAGGTCGCCGAAGACGGCATCCACGTCTACAACCGCGACATGCACCGGGTGGCCGACGATCCCTTCGCGCTCTTTCCCCATCTCGGCGTGGAGACGGACGGGGCGCACGCCTTCTATCTCGGGGTCGAGCTCGCCCGCGCCGAGATCGCGGCGAAGCTCGGCAAGCGCTACGCCCAGGACGAACCGCTCGCCTGGGGCTGCGCCGTCGACCCGCCCGAGCGCACCGACGCGCATTTCGCTCCGGCCGGCAGCACGCTGCGTCCCGACCGCGGTCGCGAGGACGGGTGACATGCCGTACATCCGCGAGACCATCGTCATCACGGTCGCGGCCGACGGCCGGCCACACATCGCGCCGCTCGGCGTCACGGTCGAGGGAGAGGAGCGCATCCTCGCCCCCTTCCACCCCTCGGCGACCCTCGACAATCTCCGCCGCGAACCGGTGGCCTGCATCAACTACGTCACGGACGTGCGCATCTTCGCGGGCTGCATCACCCGCCGGCGCCGCGACTGGCCGGTGGTGCCGGCGACGGTCGCCTCCGGGTTCCGGCTCGAAGCCGCGCTCGCCCACGAGGAGCTCGAATTCGTCGGGGTGCAGGACGACCGGCTCCGGCCGCGCTTCCGTTTCCGCGTCGTGCACGCGGCGTGCCACGCACCCTTCGACGGCTTCAACCGGGCCCGCCACGCGGTGATCGAGGCCTGCATCCTGCTCTCGCGCCGCCACCTCCTCCCCGCTCCCGAAATCGCGGACGCGCTCGCCCGCCTCGCACCGCTCGTCGACAAGACGGCGGGCGAGGCCGAACGCGAAGCGTGGCGGTGGGTGGTCGAGGCGTTCGACCGGATGCCGGCCTCCGGGCAAGCCCTCTGAGGTCCCTTCCCGTACGGGCACGTGCCGGCAGGTCTTGCACCCGGGCGAGCGCTGCGCCTATGAACCTTCGGGCAACCCGCCGGGGGCTCCCGGCAGCCGGGGGAACGCGGATGGCCGGCCAGTACGACGATGCGGCTCGCGGTGAGCCGAAGCTGCAGATCACGCCCGAGGAGGCCCTCGAGCTGCACGCCCGCGGCAAGCCGGGCAAGATCGAGATCGCCCCGACCAAGCCGCTCACCACCCAGCGCGACCTCTCGCTCGCCTATTCGCCGGGCGTCGCCTACCCCTGCCTCGAGATCGCGAAGGATCCGAACCGCGCCTACGACTACACCGCCAAGGCCAATCTCGTGGCGGTGATCTCGAACGGCACCGCCGTGCTCGGCCTCGGCAATCTCGGTCCGCTCGGCGCCAAGCCGGTGATGGAGGGCAAGGCCGTCCTCTTCAAGCGTTTCGCCGACATCGACGCCATCGACCTCGAGGTGGCGAGCGAGGACGTCGATGCCTTCGTCTCCTGCGTCGAGCTGATCGCGCCGACCTTCGGCGGCATCAATCTCGAGGACATCCGCGCTCCCGAGTGCTTCGTCATCGAGCAGCGGCTGCGCGAACGCTGCGACATTCCGGTCTTCCACGACGACCAGCACGGGACCGCGATCATCGCCGCCGCGGGCCTCCTGAACGCCCTCGACATCACCGGCCGTTCGCTGTCCTCGGTGCGCATCGTCATCAACGGCGCCGGTTCGGCCGGCATTGCCTGCGCCGAACTGCTCAAGGCGATGGGCGTACCGCACGACCATGTGATCCTCTGCGATACCCGCGGGGTGATCTACCGGGGCCGGGAAGCCGGCATGAACCAGTGGAAGTCGGCGCATGCCGTCGACACCGATGCGCGGACACTCGAGGAAGCCGTACGCGGTGCCGACGTGCTCTTCGGCCTCTCCGCCAAGGGCGCCTTCACGCCCGAGATGGTCCGCAGCATGGCGAAGAACCCGATCATCTTCGCCATGGCCAACCCGGATCCGGAGATCACGCCCGAGGAAGCGAAGGCCGTGCGCGGCGACGTCATCGTCGCTACCGGCCGCTCCGACTACCCGAACCAGGTCAACAACGTCCTCGGCTTCCCCTACATCTTCCGCGGCGCGCTGGATGTGCGCGCCTCGACCATCAACGAGGCGATGAAGATCGCCGCCGCCTACGCGCTCGCGGCTCTCGCCCGCGAGGAGGTGCCGGACGAGGTCACCGCCGCCTACCGCGGCGTGGCGCTGCGCTACGGTCCCGACTATCTGATCCCGACACCGTTCGACCCGCGGCTGATCAGCCACGTACCGCCGGCGGTGGCGCAGGCGGCGATGGAGAGCGGGGTCGCCCGCCGGCCCATCGTCGATCTCGAGCGCTACCGCCGCGATCTCCGCTCGCGCCTCGACCCGACAGCGAGCCGCATGCAGCTCATCATCGACCGCGTGCGGGCGCATCCGAAGCGCGTGGTGTTCGCCGAGGGCGAGGAGGCCAAGACCATCAGCGCGGCGCTCGCGTGGAAGAACGGCGGGCTCGGCACGCCGGTCCTGATCGGCCGCGAGGAGCGGATCGCCGAGACCGCGCGCGCCATGGGCCTCGGCTCGCTCGAGGGTGTGGAGATCCACAACGCCCGGCTCTCGCACTACAACCAGCTCTACGCCGAATATCTCTACAGGCGGCAGCAGCGCAACGGCCTCCTGTTCCGCGACTGCCAGCGGCTCGTCAATCTCGACCGCAACATCTTCGGCGCCTGCATGGTGGCGCACGGTCACGCCGACGCCATGGTGACCGGGCTGACGCGCAACTACGTCACCGCGCTCGAGGATGTCTGCAAGGTCCTCGATCCCGAGCCGGGCCGGCGCGTCATGGGCGTGACGGTGATGGTCGCGCGCGGGCGCACCGTCTTCATCGCCGACACCATGGTGCACGAGCTTCCGACCACCGAGGAGCTCGCCGACATCGCCATCCAGACGGCGCAGTTCGCGCGCGCCATGGGCTACACGCCGCGCGTGGCGCTGCTCTCCTTCGCCACCTTCGGCAATCCGCCGGTTTCCAAGGCGGCGCGCGTGCGCGACGTGGTGGCGGAACTCGACAACCGGGTGGTGGATTTCGAGTACGACGGCGAAATGGCCGCCGACGTCGCCCTCGATTTCGATCTCATGCGCCGCTACTATCCGTTCTGCCGGCTGTCCGGTCCCGCCAACGTGCTGATCATGCCGGCGCTGCACACGGCGCACATCTCCTCGAAGCTGCTGCAGCAGCTCGGTGGCGGCACGGTGATCGGTCCGCTGCTGCTCGGCCTGTCGCGGCCCGTGCAGATCCTGCCGATGAACGCCACGGTGTCCGACATGCTGAACATGGCAGCGATTGCCGCGCACGACGCCGGACACGAGGAGGCTGCGCCGCATCGCGCCGCGGCGGAGTGACCCGGAAGGACGCGCAACGGAGCCGTTCTCCGGCGGGTAACCTCGCTTCGAACAGGCTGTTTCTCATGAAGAGACGCGAACTCCTCGCGGGCTTGGCCCTGCTTCCGGGCATCGGGCTGGCGCAGACGGAGGGCCCCGCTCCCCTCGCCGACGACCCCACCTTCGCCTCGCTCGTCGAGGAGGCACGGGCACGGGCGGCCGCTCCCTGGAGTGCGCCGGCGATCCCGGCCGGCGTTCCCGCGGAGCTCCCGCTCGCCGTGCGCCGGCGAGTGCGTGCGAAGCCGGAGCACTGGCGGGAGCTCGGCGCCGGCTATCTGCTCTCGCCCCTGCCTCCGGGCGGGCCGCCGCCGGCTGCCGTGCCCGTGCGCCTGCTGCGCGGCGACAGCGCCGAGCTCGTCGGTTTCCGGCCCGACATGTTCGACGATCCGGAGCTCGTCTATCCCCCGGATCTTCCGGCCGAGACCGGCTTCGGCGGCATCGCGCTCCTCTACCCGCTCGACCGGCCGCCGGTGCCCGACGAGTTCCTGCGCTTCGGCGGCGCGAGCCTCGTGCGCGGGCGCTGCCGCGATGGCGTGTCCGGAGCGACCGCGCGCGGTGTCGCGGTCGACACCTCGAGCGGCCGCGGCGAGGAGTTCCCGGCCTTCGTCGACTATCGCATCGGCCAGCCGACGCCCGATCGGGCGCTGCCGGCCTACGCCCTCCTCGACGGGCCGGCCCTCGCCGGGGCCTACGCCTTTCTCGTGCGACCGGGAATCGAGACCGTGGTCGAGGTGCGGGCGGTCCTCTTCCTGCGCGAGGCCGACCGGCAGATCGGGCTCGCCCCGGTCGGCGGCATGTTCCTGCATGGCCCCCAGGATCCCGCAGCCGAGCCGGAACTGCGGCCGCGCATCCACAGCTGCTCCGGCCTCGTCGTCCAGCGGAGCGACGGCGAGACCCTCTACCGGGCGCTCGCCAACCCGCGCGAGCCGCGCCTCAGCGTCTTCCGCGACGAGAGCCCGCGGGCGTTCGGTCTCGTGCAGCGGATCCGCGAGGCCGCCGCCTACGGCGCGCCGGACCTCGGGCTCGAACGCAGCCCCGATCTCCTCGTGGAACCGCTGCACGACTGGGGGCCCGGCAGCGTCCATCTGGTCGAGATTCCGCTCGAGGATCCCCGCTTCTCCAACATCGTCGCCTTCTGGCAGCCGGAAAGCCTGCCCGAGCCGCCGGGGCCCCTCACCGCGGCCTGGCGGCTGCGCTGGGGGTTCGACACGACCGCGGCCGACGGCCGCGCGCGCGTGCGCGAGACCCGGATCGGACGCGCGCGTGATGGGGAAGGGAATCCGCTGCCGGATGTCACGGGTGTCGAGATCGTGTTCGACGGTCTCGCCGCGAACGCCGTTCCCCCGCCCGAAGCCGAGGTGACGGCCGGCGGCGGCGAAATCGGCCGGGTCTCCGTCGGAGCAGCGGAACCACGGAGACGCCTGCGCGTTTCCTTCACCGTGAAGCCGGAAGCGGAGGGGCCGGTCGAGCTTCGTTGTGCGCTGCGGCAAGGCCGACACATCCTTTCCGAAACCTGGCTCGGGCGTCTCGACGCGCTCTGATCCGGATTTATCTCCGGTCGGGCGATCGGTCCGCGGGGCGATCGCGGGAGGAAACCGTCATGCAGTCGACGACGGGCGGCTACGTGGCCGACTCGGTGGAGCAGCGCGTCTGGGGCCAGGCGGCCGCGCGCGCACGGCACTATCTGGACGAGGCAGGTGTGGCGGGGCCGGTGGCGGATCTGCTGGTCGGAGACGCGCTCGGCCGTCTGCGCCGCGCGCTCGTGCCCGAGTCGCGCGAGGAGGCCGCCGCGGCACTCATCGGCGAGCTCCGCCGTGCACTCGGGGTCGGAACCGGACAGCCGGCACCCTCCGCGACGCGGCGCATCCGGCGCCAGACCCTCGCGCCCGTGACGCCACGGCGGCTCCTGCGCCGGCGGACCCGCCGGCCGCCGTCGGTGCGTCCGCGCAGACTCGCCCTGCTCGCCGCTGTGGTGGCGACGGCCGCCTGGTCGACGGCGCAGTTCGCGGACATCCTCGGGGTCGACGGCTTCTCGCCGCTCGATGTCGTCCACATTCTCGTCTTCGGCCTGCTCGCGGTGTGGCTCGCGCAGTCCTTCTGGACGCTGGTTGCCGGCTTCGCGTCGCTGTGCGCCGCCCGACTGCGCCCCCGGGCCGCGGGCGTCGCGGCGCCCGAGGGCCCGCGCCTCGCGCTTCTGGTCCCCGTCTACAACGAGGACAGCGCCCGCGTCTTCGCCGGGATCGAGGCGATCTGGCGCGATCTCGCGACCTCGGCGGTGGCCGGGCGCGTCGACCTCTACGTCCTGAGCGACACGACCGATCCCGATCTCTGGCTGGTCGAGACCGAGCGGTTCGAGCGCCTGCGCAGCCGGGTGCCGGACGGCGATCGGCTGTTCTACCGGCGCCGGGCCCGCAACCTCGGGCGCAAGACCGGCAACATCGAGGACTTTCTCGTCCGCCACGGTGACCGCTACGGCTATTTCCTCGTGCTGGACGCGGACAGCCTGATGACGGCCCGGGCGATCGAACGCCTGCTCGCGGAGATGGACGCCGATCCGCGCCTCGGTCTCCTGCAGGCACCGCCGATGCTGGTGCGCGGTCGCACGCCGTTCGCGCGCAGCCTGCAGTTCGCGGGCGCCCTCTACGGCCGGCTCGCCGCCGCCGGCACCGCCTTCTGGGCGATGGACGAGGGCAACTACTGGGGCCACAACGCGATCATCCGCACCGAAGCCTTCGTCCGCCACTGCGGACTGCCCGAACTCCCGGGACGGCCACCGCTCGGCGGGCAGATCCTGAGCCACGATTTCGTCGAAGCGGCGCTGATGCGGCGGGCCGGCTACCGGGTCCGCATCGCCTTCGACGTCGCGGGCTCCTACGAGGAGCCGCCCGCCACGCTCGAACAGTTCCTGAAGCGCGACCGGCGCTGGTGCCAGGGCAATCTGCAGCATCTGCGCGTGCTGCTCGCCCGCGACCTGCACCCGGTGAGCCGGCTGCATCTGGCGATCGGCGTGATGTCCTATCTCGCCTCGCCGCTGTGGCTGCTCTTCCTCCTGCTGGCGGCGGCGCAGGCGTGGTGGCAGGAGGGCCTTCCCGCCGTCGACTTCGACCCCGGCCTCGGCTTCGTGCTGCTGCCGCGCTCGGTGGCGACCGAGACCCTGATCCTGCTGGTCTTCACCCTGTCGCTCCTTTTCGTGCCGCGGCTGCTCGCGCTTCTCGCCACCCTCGCCGATCCGCCGGCGCGCCGGGCGTTCGGCGGCGGGCCGCGGCTGGTCGCCTCCGCCCTGCTCGAGACGCTGTTCTCGGCCCTTCTCGCGCCGGTGATGATGCTGTTCCACACCGGCTACGTGGTGTCGATCCTGTTCGGCGCCGCGGTCGACTGGAAGCCGCAGCGCCGCACGGTCTCGGACGACGCTCTCGCCGATCTGGTCCGCGATTTCCTGCGGCCGACGGTGGTCGGAGTGGTCGCGACGGCGGCCGCGCTCGCCTTCGATCCCGGGCTGGCGCTGTGGTTCTCGCCGGTGCTCGCCGGTCTCGTCCTCGCCCTGCCGCTCGCGCTGGTCTCGGCGAGCCCGCGCCTCGGCGACGCCCTCGCCGGCCGCGGGTTGTTCCTGACGCCGGCCGATGTCGAGCCCGACCCGGTGCTGCGGGCGACCGGCGAGCTCCTGGCGGAATCGCCGGATTTCGATGCCGATGCGCTGCTGCGGAGGGTCCTCGTGGATCCGCTCCGTCTCGCCCGACACATCGCCCTGCTCGCCTGGGGATGCGAGAGCCGCGCCGCGGATGGTGCGGACGCCGAACGCGCGGTGCGCAAGGCGGCGCTGATCGGCCCCGAGACGCTGGAGCGAAGCGAGCGCCTGCTGCTGCTCGGCGATCCGCAGCTTCTCGAGCGGGCGCACGTCCGGCTCTGGGCGCATGCCGAAGAGACGGCACTGCCGCGCACGCCGCGACCGCCCGCGGTGCAGCCGGCCCTGCCCCGCATCGCCGCCTGAGCGGCGCGCGGCTCAGATGTCGAGGTTGACGACCCGGAGCGCGTTCTCCTGGATGAACTCGCGCCGCGGCTCGACCAGATCGCCCATCAGCGTCGTGAAGATCTCGTCGGCCTCGTCGGCGTGCTCGATCGTCACCTGCAGCAGCACCCGGCGCTCCGGGTCGAGCGTCGTCTCCCAGAGCTGCTCCGGGTTCATCTCGCCGAGTCCCTTGTAGCGCTGGATCGCGAGGCCCCTGCGGCCGAAGGCGGCCAGCTGTTCCACGAGCGCCACGGGACCGGGAACCGGCACCCTCTCCTCCTTCCGCTCGAGCACGGCGTCCCCGAACAGGTCGGCCACGGGCCGCAGCTTCTCGACGAGCCGCCGGCCGTCGGCGTTGCGCAGGAGAGCGACGTCGACCTCGTGCCGCTCGTGACGTTCGCCCCGCTGCTCGTGGAACACGAGGGTCGCCGGGTCCTCGAACGTCACGCGCCAGCGCGCGCCGACGAGACGCTGCAGCACCGCCACCACCCGCTGGCCGAGCGCGAGCAGCTCCTCGGAGCTCGTCGGCGGATGTTCGTCGAACGCGCCCGCCAGGCCGAGGGCCTCGACCAGCTCGCGCGGCAGCCTGCGGGCGAGCTGTCCGATCAGGTCCCGCGCCCGCCGGGCCCGGTCGACCAGAGCGGCGAAATCCTCGTCCCCGAGCGTGCGCCCGCCCGCCACGAGCCGCGCATCCTCCGATCCTGCCTCGAGCAGGTAGCTCTCGAGCGCTGCATCGTCCTTGAGATAGCGTTCGCGGTTGCCGCGCCGGACCTTGTAGAGCGGCGGCTGGGCGATGAACAGATGGCCGCGCTCGACGATCTCCGGCAGATGGCGGTAGAAGAAGGTGAGCAGGAGCGTGCGGATGTGGGAGCCGTCGACGTCGGCGTCCGTCATGATGATGATGCGGTGGTACCGCAGCTTCTCGATGTCGAAATCGTCGCGGATGCCGGTGCCGAGGGCGGTGATCAGGGTGCCGATCTCCTGACTCGAGAGCACCTTGTCGAGCCGCGCCCGCTCCACGTTCAGGATCTTGCCCCGGAGCGGCAGGATCGCCTGGAAGCTGCGGTCGCGCCCCTGCTTGGCCGAACCTCCCGCCGAATCGCCCTCGACGATGAAGAGCTCGGCCTTGCGCGGATCGCGCTCCTGGCAGTCGGCGAGCTTGCCCGGGAGATTGGCGACATCGAGCGGGCTCTTGCGGCGCGTGAGCTCGCGGGCCCGGCGTGCGGCCTCGCGCGCGGTCGCCGCCTCGACGATCTTGCCGAGCACGATCTTCGCCTCGTGCGGGTGCTCCTCGAGCCAGCGGGAGAGCTGCTCGGAGACGATCCCCTGCACGACCGGCGTGATCTCCGAACTCACGAGCTTGTCCTTGGTCTGCGAGGAGAACTTCGGGTCCGGCATCTTGACCGCGAGCACGCAGGTCAGCCCCTCGCGCATGTCCTCGCCGGTGAGCTGGACCTTGTCGCGCCTGAGGACGCCCGCCTCTTCGGCGTAGCGGTTGAGCGCGCGGGTCAGGGCCGCCCGCAGGCCCTGCAGATGGGTGCCGCCGTCGCGCTGCGGAATGTTGTTGGTGAAGCAGAGGCAGGTCTCGTGGTAGCTGTCCGTCCACTCCATGGCGCAGTCGACGAACACGCCTTCCCGCTCACCGGAGATCACGATCGGCGGCTGGAACAGCGGCGTCTTGGTGCGGTCGAGAAAGCGCACGAAGGCCTCGAGGCCGCCCTCGTAGAAGAACACCTCCTCGAACGGTTCGCCGCCGCGCAGGTCCCTGAGCACGATGCGCACGCCGGCGTTCAGGAAGGCGAGTTCGCGCAGACGGTGCTCGAGGGTCTGGCGGTCGAATTCGGTGCTGGCGAAGACCTCGATCGAAGGCTGGAAGGTGACGCTGGTGCCGCGCCGGCCGTTCGCCGGGCCGACCACCGCGAGCGGTGCCACCGGGCGGCCGCCGTCCTCGAAGCGGATGTAGTGCTCGAAGCCGTCGCGCCAGACCCGGAGCTCGAGCCAGTCGGAGAGCGCGTTCACCACCGACACGCCGACGCCGTGCAGGCCGCCCGAGACCTTGTAGGCGGAATGGCCGAACTTGCCGCCGGCGTGCAGCTTCGTCATGATGATCTCGGCGGCCGACACCCCGAACTCCTCGTGGATGTCGACCGGGATGCCGCGGCCGTTGTCCTCCACCGTGACCGAACCGTCGGCATTCAGGGTGACGACCACCTCGTCGGCGTAACCCGCGAGCGCCTCGTCGATGGCGTTGTCGACCACCTCGAAGACCATGTGGTGCAGGCCGGAGCCGTCGTCGGTGTCGCCGATGTACATGCCCGGGCGCATGCGCACCGCCTCGAGCCCCTCCAGCACCTGGATGGCGCTCGCATCGTAGCGGGCTTCGGCGCCGGAAACGGCAGTGTCAGTCGTCTTCATCCAGTTTCGCCTCGAACACTCGGTAGATGCGGGCCCGTCCGACGAGCGGGCGGAAGAGATCGCGGTCGGTGCCGGTGAGCCAGACCTGCGCTCCGGTGTCGTGGAGCGCCTCGAACAGCGCCAGACGACGCCCGGGATCGAGATGCGCCGCCACCTCGTCGAGCAGCACCACCGGGGCCTCGCCCGACACGCGCTGTCTGAGCCGCACGGCGGCGAGCAGGATCGCGAGCAGGGCGAGCTTCTGCTGGCCGGTCGAGGCCGAGGCCACGGGCTCGCCGCCGGCCGTGAGCACGAGCAGATCGCTGCGGTGCGGCCCGACCGCGGCCCCGCCGAGCTCCGCATCGCGCGCCCGCGCGGCGGCCAGTCCGGCCACGAACCATTCCTCGACGTCGAGCGCGCTCGCTTCCCCGAGCCGCGCCTCGACCTCGCCGGAGAGCTCGAGCCCGAGCACCGGGAATCCGTCCCGGGCCACCGCCAGCTCGGCCGCGAGCTCGCGCACGAACCGCCGGCGCGCCGCCGCCACGGCGACCCCGCGCTCGGCCATGCGCCGCTCGATCGCGTCGAGCCACAGCGGATCGACCCGCGGTTCACGCAGCAGCCGTGCCCGCTCGCGCATCGCCCGCTCGAAACCGGCAACCGCGCGCGCGTGCTCCGGATAGTGCGCCAGCACGAGCCGGTCGAGAAAGCGCCGTCGTCCCGACGGGGCCTCGGCCAGCAGCCGGTCCATGGCCGGCGTCAGCCAGACGATGCCTGCGAGGCTGCCGAGCTCGACCGGCGCCCGCGGCGGGCCGCCTTCGAGCCGCACGAGCCGGCGGTCGCAGCTCGCCTCGTGCCAGGTCTCGACCTCGCGCGGCCCCTCGGCGGTCGCGAGCCGGGCGGCGAGCCGGAACGGCCCGCCATCCCGCCGGTCGATCTCGGCGAGACGTGCGCCGCGCAGCCCGCGGCCCGGCGACAGCAGCGACACCGCCTCGAGGAGGTTGGTCTTGCCGGCGCCGTTCGGGCCCCACAGCACGACACCCGAGCCGGCGGGGCAGACCGTCGCCGCGCGGTAGTTGCGGAAGTCCGCGAGGCGGATGTCCGTGACGCGGAGGGCCGCCTCCGTCCCGCTGGCCCCGATCCGGTGTTCCGCCAGCATCAAACCCGCATGGGCATGAGCACGAAGAGCACGCCCGAATCGGCCGGGTCGCGCACCACGGTCGGCGCCGCCGGAGAGGTCATCTCGAAGCGCACCTGCTCGCCGTCGATTTCGCTCAGCATGTCCATGATATAGCGCGCGTTGAAGCCGATTTCGAGCGGCTCGCCGGTGTATTCGACATCGAGCTCCTCGCTCGCCCGACCGGCATCGGCGCTGACCGAGGACAGCTCGACTTGGCCGTCCGCGAAGCTCAATTTGACGGCCCGCATCCGCTCGGTCGAGATCGTGCTCACGCGGTCGACCGCCCCGGCGAAGGCCCTGGTGTCGAGCAGCGCGATCCGGTCGGCGTTCTTCGGGATCACCCGTTCATAGTCGGGGAACTGGCCGTCGACGAGGCGCGAGGTGAGCACGCTGCCGTCGACGAGGAACCGGATCCGGCTCGCCGACACGTCGACGCGGACGTTGTCCTCCCGCCCCTCGACGAGCTTGCGCACTTCCGTCACCGCCTTCCGGGGGACGATGATCGGCGGCAGCGCCTCGGCCCCTCCCGGAAGGGCGGCCTCGATCCGGGCGAGCCGGTGGCCGTCGGTCGCGACCGCCCGGAGCATGCTCGTCGCCCCCTGCCGCAGGGCATGGAAGTGGATGCCGTTCAGATAGTAGCGCGTCTCCTCGGTCGACATGGCGAAGCGCACCTTGTCGATCAGGCGTGCGAGCGTCGCCGCCGGGATCTCGAAGGAGACGTCGAGCTCGTCCTCCCCGAGCGCCGGGAACTCGTCGGCCGGCAGGGTCGGCAGGTCGAACCGCGAGCGGGCGGCCCGCAGCGACAGCTCGTTGCCGCCCGGCGGCTGGGAGATCGTCACCTCGCAGCCCTCGGGCAGCTTGCGCACGATCTCGAAGAGGGTGTGCGCCGACACCGTGGTCGTGCCGGACTCGCCGATGGCGGCGGGCTCGCGGGTCGCGATCGCGAGGTCGAGATCGGTCGCGGTCATGCGCAGCTCGCCTTCGACCGCCTCGAGCTTGACGTTGGCGAGGATGGGGATCGTCGTGCGGCGCTCGACGACGTTCTGGACGTGGGTCAGGCTGCGCAGGAGGGCGGAGCGTTCGATCGCAAGCTGCATGGCTGATCCGGTTCCCGGTCGCGTGTCCCCGGCCGCGGGGCGGCCGTCCCGACGGGCTCCGTCGGGACGCGGACGCTAGCAGAATTCGGCGCCGATATTGAGCCTTTTCCGCGCCCGCCTCAGCCCTTGAGGCGGCGGCGCAGCAGCTCGAGGTCGGAGTCGAGCTGCGGATCCTCCTCCCTGAGCCGCTCGATCTGGCGGATCGCGTGCATCACCGTGGTGTGGTCGCGGCCGCCGAACTTGCGGCCGATCTCCGGCAGCGAGCGCGTGGTGAGCTGCTTGCAGAGATACATCGCCACCTGCCGCGGCCGCGCGACGGCGCGCGCCCGCCGCGCCGAGGTCATGTCGGTGAGCCGCAGACCGTAGTGCTCGACCACCGCCCGCTGGATCTCGTCGATCGTGACCCGCCGTTCGTGGGCGCGCAGCAGGTCCCGCAGCACCTCCTGCGCCATGTCGACCGACATCGGGCGGCCGCTGAAGCCCGCGTGGTGGACGACGCGGTTGAGGGCCCCTTCGAGTTCGCGCACGTTCGAGGTGATGCGCTCGGCGAGGAACTCGAGCACCGCCCGCGGCACCTCGACGCCGAGCCGTTCCGCCTTGTTCTCGAGGATGCCGAGGCGGAGCTCGTAGGTGGTCGGGTGGATGTCGGCGACCAGCCCCCAGCCGAGGCGCGAGCGCACCCGCTCCTCGAGCCCGGACAGGTCGGCCGGGCTGCGGTCCGCCGAGATCACGATCTGCCGGCCGCGGTCGACCAGCGCGTTGAAGGTGTGGAAGAACTCTTCCTGCGTGCTGTTCTTGTCACCGATGAACTGCACGTCGTCGACCATCAGCACGTCGACCGAACGGAACAGCTCCTTGAAGCTCATGGTGTCGTGCATGCGCAGGGCGCGCACGAACTGGTACATGAACTTCTCGGCGGAAAGATAGACGACGCGCCGGTTCGGGTCGCGCTGGCGGATCCGCCAGCCGATCGCGTGCATGAGATGGGTCTTGCCGAGGCCGACGCCGCCGTAGAGGAAGAGCGGGTTGAACGGCGGGGTCGGCGACATCGCCACGCGCTCGGCGGCCGCCACGGCGAACTCGTTGGGCTTGCCGACGACGAAGGTCTCGAAGGTGAAGCGCGGATCGAGCGGCGCTCCGAGATCCTCGAGGTCCGAGCCGCCGCCCTCCGCCTCTGATGCCGGCGCGACCGCCGCTGCCGGCGCGAGCGGCTCGCTCTCGACCGCGACCCGCGGCGCACCGCGGACCTGTGGCGGCCGGACGCTGAGGGCGATCGACCGGACCCCGGGGTTGACCTGCGCCCAGAGCAGCCGGATGCGATCCGCGTAATGGGTGACGATCCAGTCGCGCATGAACTGGGTCGGCACGGTGAGGACCACCCGGTCCCCCTCCATGCCGCCGAGATCCAGCGGCTTCAGCCAGGTACGGAAGGCCGTTTCACCGAATTCGGCGCGCAGCATGCCACGAATTCGGGCCCACTGCTCGTGCAGCTCGCCCCGTGCTGTAGTCATCCCGACCTCGGGTCGCACGCCCGCCACCTCCTGCGATCATGTCCGGATCCTGTCCCCACCGGGGACGGCCCTCCTCGTCTTACCGAACCACAATCATCGTCAAGTGGACATCGAATGGCGGAATGCCGCAGCATGGCGGCAGCGCCACACATGTATAGAAAGGACGAACGTCCGCCGCTCCCGGAACCGGGAGCATCTCCGTCTCGACCATGACGGATACTGCGAACAAGGACGCAGGAGCCGCCATTCGCACGAGCTGTCGGCCCTCGCGACCGATCACGGAAGCTAACGGCAGCCGTCGGGACTGACAAGGGGATCGAACGGTGAACTCCGTTTTTCACCCCATGGTTGAAAATGCAGCAACCGACGGCAACGGCACGCTGGCCACCGCAGACGCCAGCGGCCGCCCGGAGGCGGCCGCGAGGACGACGGGACCGGCCGGGAAGGCCGGACGGGGGCTCAGCCGCCGGCCGGCGCCCCGGGGCTCAGCGCCTTCACCCTGCGGGCCAGGCGCGAGATCTTGCGTGCGGCCGTGTTGATGTGCAGCACACCCTTGGTCACGCCGCGCCGCAGCTCGCTCTCGGCGTCGACGAAGGCCGCACGCGCCGCCTCGTAATCGCCGCTCGCAATCGCCTCCTCGACCTTGCGGACGAAGGTGCGGATCCGGCTCTTGCGGCTCCTGTTGCGCAGGGTCCGGCGCAGGGTCTGGCGGACACGTTTCTTCGCGGATCGGCTGTGTGCCACGGAATCCCTCTCGTTTCCCGCGGGCCCGCACCGGCGCAGCCGGGCCCGAGACGCTCGTCCCGCGACGCGGTGACGACGACCGTGCGTCCCGGTCGTTCCGCCGCCGCTCGCCCCGAATGATGGTGGGCGCTGGTGGGATCGAACCACCGACCCCCGCCGTGTGAAGACGGTGCTCTACCGCTGAGCTAAGCGCCCGCACGGACGCGCAGGTATGGCGCCGCGCCGCCGCTGTCAAGGACCGCCGGGAGCGGCGTCGCGCCCTGCCGCCCCTCCCCCGCCGCGGCGCTGCATGCCCGCCATGCAGCGCCGTGGGTTCCCGATCCGACCGTGGTTCCCAACTCGTGGATCGCGATCGGACCTGCAACCGACGGAGACGACCATGTCGACGAGACCCCATGCGCATGTCGCGGCGAGCGAACGGCCGGTGTCGGTCGGGCACACCGACATCCAGGAGGCCATGCAGCGCGCGCGGGCGCTCAGGGCCCGGTGGCTGGCGACACAGCTGCGCCGGCTCGTCGCGTGGGTGCGGGCGCGCCTGCACGCACCGGCGGGTCGCCCCGTGACGCACGCCGGCTGAGGCGCGCTCACCCGCCGAGGAGCCGCCGCAGCTCCTGTGCCGTCCGGCGGAGATCGCGGGCGATCTCGGCGAGCCGCTCGCGCAGCAGCGCGTCGGGCGGCGCGGCGCCGGCCGCTTCCTCCGCCGGCTCGTCCGCGGCCACGGGCGTCGCGCGGCGCCGGGCGCGCAGCAGCTTCTGCGCCCCCTTGATGGTGTAGCCCTGCTCGTGCAGCAGGGTCTTGATGGTCCTCAGGGCCTCGACGTCGTCGGGACGGTAGTAGCGCCGGCCGCCGGCGCGCTTGAGCGGACGCACCTGCGGGAACTTGCTCTCCCAGAACCGCAGCACGTGCGGCTGGACGCCGAGCTCGTCCGCGACTTCGCTGATGGTGCGGAAGGCCGTCGGCGACTTCGCCGGCCTTTCGGGCGGTCCCGGCGGCGAGGGCGGGCCGTCGCTCACGATCCGCCGCCACCCAGCCGTTCGCGCAGCCCCTGCGAGGGGCGGAAGACCAGCACCCGCCGCGGCTCGATCGGCACCTCCTCGCCGGTCTTCGGGTTGCGGCCGACCCGCGGCCCCTTCTCGCGCACGAGGAAGGTGCCGAACGAGGAGATCTTGACCACCCCCTCCTCGACCAGCGAACGCGACACCTCCTCGAGGATCGCATCGACGAGCCCGGCCGACTCGCTCCGCGACAGGCCGACCTCCTGATAGATCGCCTCGGCAAGCTGCGCCCGCGTCACCGTCTTCCCGGCCATCCCGGTCCCTCCGCCAGAGATGGCGAAAGGCTAGGCGTGACAGAGAGTTCCGTCAACCTGCGCGACTACCAGCGCAGCAGCACGCTGCCCCAGGCGAAGCCGCCGCCGATGGCCGAAAGCAGCACCAGCATGCCCGGTTCGAGCCGCCCTTCGGCGACCGCCGCATCGAGGGCGAGAGGGATCGAGGCCGCCGAGGTGTTGGCGTGCCGGTCGACCGTCACCATCACCTGACGCTCCTCGAGCCCGAGCCGCTTCGCCACCGCGTCGATGATGCGCAGATTGGCCTGGTGCGGGACGAACAGGTCGATGTCGGCGGGCGTCAGGCCCGCAGCCTCGAGGACCTCGCGGGCGCTCGTGCTCAGCGCCCCGACCGCGTGGCGGAAGACCTCCCGGCCGTTCATGCGCAGATGGCCGACGGTGCCGGTCGAGGACGGACCGCCATCGACGAAGAGATGCCCGTAGTGGCGCCCGTCGGCGTGGATGCGGGCGGCGAGGACGCCGCGGTCGAGGATGGTGCCGGTCTGCTCCTCGGCCTCGAGCAGCAGGGCGCCGGCGCCGTCGCCGAACAGCACGCAGGTGCCGCGGTCGTTCCAGTCGAGGATGCGCGAGAAGGTCTCCGCACCGATCACGAGCGCCCGCTTCGCCTGACCGGTCCGCAGCAGTGCGTCGGCGGTGGCGAGAGCGTAGACGAAGCCGGCACAGACCGCCTGCAGATCGAAGGCCGGACCGGGACCGGCCCCGAGCTTGCGCTGCACCGCGGTGGCCGTGGCCGGGAAGGTGTTGTCCGGGGTCGAGGTCGCGACCAGCACGAGATCCACCTCCTCCGGCCTGCGCCCGGCGCGCGCGAGCGCGACCCGGGCCGCATCGGCGGCGAGATCGGAGGTGAGCTCGCCCTCGGCCGCGATGCGCCGTTCCCGGATCCCGGTCCGCTCGCGGATCCAGGCATCCGAGGTGTCGACGCGTTCGGCGAGTTCGTCGTTGGTGACGGTGCGGTCCGGCAGCCGCCCGCCGACCGCCACCACCCGCGCGCGCAGGCGCCGGTTCACGAAGAGGCCACCGCGAGACGCGGTCCCCGGGCGCGCAGCTCGCGCATCTCGGCGATGATCCGCTCGTTGGTGCCCTGCGACACGAGCTGGGCCGCCGAACGGATGGCGGTGGCGAAGCCGACGGCATCGGTGCTGCCGTGGCTCTTGACGACGACTCCGGCGAGACCGAGGAACATGGCACCGTTGTACAGGCGAGGATCGAAACGCCGGCGCAGCGTCTCGAGCGCCGGCCGCGCGAGCAGATAGCCGAGCTTCGCCCGCCAGCCGGAGCGGAATGCGTCGCGCAGGCCCGAGGCGAACAGTCGCACCGTGCCCTCGGCCACCTTGAGGGCGACGTTGCCGGTGAAACCGTCGGTCACCACCACGTCGACCCCGCCTTCGGGCACCGCCGTGCCCTCGACGAAGCCGCGGTAATCGATGTCGAGCCCGCTCTCGCGGATCAGCGCCGCCGCCTGTTTCACCACGCTGTCACCCTTGATCTCCTCGGTGCCGACATTCAGCAGCGCCACCGACGGCCGGGCGATGCCCCGCACGGCGCGGGCGTAGACCTCCCCCATGACCGCGAACTGGAACAGGTTCTCGGCCGTGCAGTCGACGTTGGCGCCGAGGTCGAGCATCACCACCGGCTGGCGGCGGGTCGGCATCACGGTGGCGATCGCCGGCCGGTCGATGCCCGGCAGCGTCCGCAGCACGACCTTGCTCATGGCCATGAGTGCGCCCGTGTTGCCGGCCGAGACGGCGGCCGCGGCCCGCCCGTCCTTCACCGCGTCGATGGCGAGCCGCATGCTGCTGTCGCGCCCGTGCCGGAGCGCGGCCGAGGGTTTCGCGTCGTCGGCCACCACACCCGGCGCGTGGACGATCTCCGCAGCTGCGAGGAGGGCCGGGTGGCGCCGCACCAGCGGTTCTACCCGCTCGCGGTCGCCGAACAGCAGAAAGCGCAGATCCGGCTGGTCGCGCAGCGCCCGGGCGGCACCGTCGACCACGATCCCGGGAGCGTGGTCACCGCCCATGGCGTCGAGTGCGATGGTCAGTGTCAACGGTTCTCTCCCGCCAGTCCGACGCCGATGCCCGCCGGTCGCAGGGCCGCCCCGCCGCTCAGCCCTTCCCGAGCGCCCGGGCGAGACGGGCGAACGGGTTCGCGGCTTCGTCCGCGGCGTCCGGCGCCGTGCTGCCGAACCGTTCGAGCCAGGCGTCGGCATCCGGCGCCCGCGGCCAGGGATCGAGGGCGAGCGCCAGCTCCTCGACGACGAGCTCACCGATGTCGATGGAGTCGCCCTCGAGCGGCTCGCTGTCCGGGCCCTCCGGATCGAGGACGAGCGTGTGCCCGGCCTCGCCCGCCCGCACGAAGAGACGCTCGAACGGCGCCTCGATGCGTCCGGGGACCGGCTCCAGCGTGACGACGCATTCCTGTGTCACCTCGGCCACCAGCGTCCCGCGCACCCGCACCGCACCGCGCCCGGCCGCCTCGACGACGCCCCGTGCCGCGAGGCTGCCGAGGGCGAGGAGTTCGAGCCGCCGGGCCACCGCCTCGCGTTCCGCGGCTTCCGCGACGATGTCGAACGGAAGGTCGCCGAGGGCGAGCTCGCCGAGCTCGACGATGCGGGAGAGTTCGTGTTTCACCACCATGTTTCCACCCCGGGCGGCTGCGATCCTTGCGCCCCGGCTCCCCCGCGCCCGACGGGCAAATCCCCTCCCGGGAATACGACCGGCGGCCGCAAAATCTAGGCTCCGCTCGCGGCACGGTCAATGCATCCGGTTCCGTGAGCGGGCCACGGGCGCTGGCGCCCGCCCGCCGTTTCGTGAGAAAAGCCGGAGCGGCGCTGGCACGGGCAGGGACCCGGGGAGACGACGGGATGAAGGCACTGGTCCTCGAGCACCGCGACGGCCCGGACGGGCTCGTGATCCGCGACCTGCCGGAACCGGCCCGGCCGCCGGGCTGGGTCGAGGTCGCGGTGCGGCGCGCCTGCCTCAACCGCGTCGACGTCTACATGCGGCGCAGCGGCGCCGGCATCACCCACCGGCTGCCGATGATCCTCGGTCTCGACGCGGCCGGCGAAGTCGTTGCCGCCGATCCGGAATCGGCGTTCGTTCCCGGCACGCGGGTGGTCGTCTACCCGGCGCTCTTCTGCGGCCGCTGCGACTTCTGCCTCGCGGGCGACCACCCGCTCTGCGACCGGGTGCGCTACTTCGGCGAACACCGGGACGGCGTCTTCGCCGAGCGCATCGTCGTGCCCGAGATCAATCTGGTCCCGCTGCCGCCGGACGCCGACCTGCAGCAGGCGGCGGCCCTGCCGACGGCCTGGCTCACCGCCTTCCGCATGCTCTACGGCAAGGTGCCGCTCCGGGCCGGGGAGACGGTGCTGATCCACGGCATCGGCGGCGGCGTGTCGCTCGCCGCCCTGCAGCTCGCCGGACTCGTCGGCGCGCGCACGATCGTCACCTCCCGCCGGCCCGAGGCACGCGACCGGGCGCTCCTCATGGGGGCCACCCATGCCCTCGACAGTGCCGATCCGGAGCTCTGGCGGAAAGTGCTCGCCCTCACCGAGGGCCGCGGCGTCGACATGGTGATCGAGAATGTCGGCGAAGCCACCTGGGGACAGTCGCTGCGGTCGCTGCGCAAGGGCGGACGCGTCGTCGTCTGCGGCGCGACGACGGGCGGCGCGCCGCCGGCGGAGCTGCAGCGCCTCTTCATCCGCCAGCTCTCGGTCCACGGCTCGACGCTCGGCTCGCTCGGCGAATTCCGGACCCTCGTCGACCTCTGGATCGGCGGACGTTTCCGGCCGCCCGTCACCAGGGTGTTCCCCTTCCGCGAGGCGGTCGCCGCTCTCGATGCGCTGGAGCGCGGCGAGCAGTTCGGCAAGATCGGCCTCGCGTTCGACGCCGGCTGAGGCGGCGGCCGCAGCCGATCGCGGCGTTGCGGCCGGGTGCGGGCGGTGGCATGGTCGCGGCGCCACGAACCGGGCTTCGAGACCAGCGAGCGGAGGAACGTCATGCCCATCAGTGTCGGTGACCGGCTGCCCGATGCCACCTTCAAGATCCGCACCGAGAGCGGGATCGGAGACCTCACGACCGAGCAGCTCTGCAAGGGCAAGCGGGTCGTGATCTTCGCGGTCCCGGGTGCCTTCACCCCGACCTGCCACCTGAAGCACGTGCCGAGCTACCTGAAGAACCTCGATGCGCTGAAGGCGAAGGGGGTCGACACGGTCGCCTGCGTCGCCGTCAACGATCCCTTCGTGCTCGACGCCTGGGCCGAGAGCACCGGGGCCAAGGGAAAGATCCTGATGCTCTCCGACGGCAACGGCACCTTCACCCGCGCCATCGGCATGGATTTCGACGGCAGTGCCGTGGGCCTCGGCGTGCGCAGCAAGCGCTACGCCATGCTGGTCGAGGACGGGGTCGTGAAGGCGCTCGAGGTGGAGGCGGCCCCCTCCGACATGGACCGTTCCTCGGCCGAGCGCATCCTCGAAGCCCTCGGCTGACCCGAAGGCCGCACCGGGGACGTCCGCCGCTTCAGCCCGCCGCCCGGCCGGCGCCGGCGCGGCGCTCCGGCGCGGGGATGGCGGCGCGCGCGAGCCGGTCGGCCCGCTCGTTGAGCGGGTCGCCGGCATGGCCGCGCAGCCACACCCATTCGATCCGGTGCCGGCGGGCGAGCTCGTCGAGCCGCTCCCAGAGATCGCGGTTGGCGACCGGCTTGCGGTCGGCGGTCCGCCAGCCGCGGGCCTTCCAGCCCGGCAGCCATTCCCGGATGCCACGCTGGAGATACTGGCTGTCGGTGTGGATGCGGACCCGCATCGGCCGCTTCAGGCTCTCGAGCGCCCGGATCGCGGCGGTGAGCTCCATGCGGTTGTTGGTGGTCTCGGCCTCGCCGCCGGAGAGTTCCTTCTCGTGACCGCTCCAGCGCAGGATCGCCGCCCAGCCGCCGGGGCCCGGATTGCCGCTGCAGGCGCCGTCGGTGTGGACCTCGACGACGTCGCCCGCATCGCCGCCCTCAGCCACCGTCGAGGCCATAGGCGCCCGGCCCGGGGAGGCCGCGGTGGAACCGCAGCCTGTGCACGTATTCCATCGGATCCTTCGGCAGCACGAGGGCTCCCTCGACGCGGTTGAGCCAGTCGTAGAGACGGGTCAGAAGAAAGCGCATGGCGGCGCCGCGGGCGAGCACCGGCAGCACCGCGATCTCCTCCGAAGCGAGCGGCCGCTCGCCGCGATAGCCCTGAAGGAGCGCGCGCGCCTTGGTGATGTTGAACTCGCCACCGCGCTCGAAGCACCAGGCGTTGAGGCAGATCGCCAGATCGTAGGCGAAAAGGTCGTTGCAGGCGAAGTAGAAGTCGATCAGTCCGGTGACGCGGTCGCCCTCGAAGAAGACGTTGTCCGGAAACAGGTCGGCGTGGATGATCCCGGCGGGAAGGTGGCGGGGCCACTCCGCCTCGAGGACGTCGAGTTCGGCTTCGAGTTCGCCGGCGAGCCCGGGCTCGACTTCGTCGGCGCGGCCACGGCAGGACAGATAGAGCCCGCGCCAGTGGTCGACCGAGAGGGCGTTGGCGCGACGCATGCCGAAGTCGCGTCCGGCGAGGTGCAGACGCGCGAGCGCGGCGCCGAGACTGGCGCAGTGCGCCGGCTCGATCCGCCGCACCGAGCGGCCCTCGAGGAAGCTGACGATCGCCGCCGGCCGGCCGGCGAGTTTCCTGAGACTGCGCCCGTTCCGGTCGTGCACCGGCACCGGACAGGGCACGCCTCTCGAGGCGAGATGCTCCATGAGGCCGAGGAAGAAGGGAAGATCGGCGGGATCGACCCGCTTTTCGTAGAGGGTGAGGATGAACCGCCCGCGGTCCGTCACCAGCAGATAGTTGCTGTTCTCGACCCCTTCGCGGATGCCCTCGAGCGCCCGCAGCCCGCCGATGTCGTAGCCGGCGAGGAAGGCCTGGACCTGTTCGGGGCTCACGCGGGTGTAGACGGCCACGGTCTGAGCGGTCCGGAGCTCGGCGTGTCCTCCGCGGCGGGCGGGCGGCGGGGCACGCTCAGTCCACGGCGGCGAGACGGGGGACCGGCGGCAGCCGGAACGCCACGTTCTCCTCGACGAGCCGCACGTCGCGCACCCGCACCTCGAACCGCTCGCGCAGCCGGTCGATCACACCGCGCACGAGACGCTCCGGCGCCGAGGCGCCGGCCGTGAGCCCGAGCCGCCGCACGCCGGCGAGCTCGTCCCAGTCGATCCCGTCGGCATCCTGCAGCAGACGGGCACGCGGGCAGCCCGCACGCAGGGCGACCTCGACGAGGCGCAGCGAGTTCGAGGAGTTCGGCGCGCCCACCACCCAGACCAGATCGGCCTCTGCGGCGACAGCGGCGACGGCCCGCTGGCGGTTCGTCGTGGCGTAGCAGATGTCCTCGCGGCGTGGCCCCTCGATGAGCGGAAACCGCTCCTGCAGCCGGGCCACGATCTCGGCCGTGTCGGCGACCGAGAGCGTGGTCTGGGTGGCGTAGGCGACGCGGGTCGGAGCGGGGACATGGACCCTGTCGGCGTCGGCGAGGCTCTCGACCAGCAGGACAGTGCCCTCGGGCACCTGCCCCATCGTGCCCTCGACCTCGGGGTGGCCGGCGTGGCCCACGAGCAGCACCGTACGGCCCGCGGCCACGTGGCGTTCGACCTCGCGGTGCACCTTCGAGACCAGCGGGCAGGTGGCGTCGGCGTAGACCAGCCTGCGGCGCCGTGCCTCCTCGGGCACCCGCTTCGGCACGCCGTGCGCCGAGAAGATCACGAGCGCGCCTTCCGGCACCTCGTCCAGTTCGTCGACGAAGATCGCGCCGCGCGCCTCGAGTTCGGCCACGACGTGGCGGTTGTGCACGATCTCGTGGCGGACATAGACGGGAGGCCCGTTCAGCTCGAGGGCGCGTTCGACGATGCGGATCGCGCGTTCGACGCCGGCGCAGAAGCCGCGCGGCCCGGCGAGCAGGACCTCGAGTTCGCGGGCGGGGGGACCATCGGACACGGCGTCACCGGGAGCTGGAATCGCGACGGCACCCGCTTACCACGTCCGGCCCGGGCAGGCGAGACCGTAGGCCGGATCGCGGAGAACGGCGCCTGCGACGAAAGGCGCGCCGGGGCGGCCCGGGCGAAGGCCGTGCCGCCCGCCGGCTCAGCCCTGCCGCACCTTGTAGCGCGGATTGGTCTTGTTGATGACGTAGACCCGGCCGCGACGGCGGATCAGCCGGCAGTCCTTGTGCCGGTTCTTCAGCGTCTTGAGAGAATTCACGATCTTCATGGCGCGGCTTCCGTTCAGGATGGCTTCCGGCGGCGGAACTGCTGGAAGCGCCGGTTGAACTTCTCGACCTGACCACGCTCGACCACCTGCATCTGGCCGCCCGTCCAGGCCGGATGCGACTTCGGGTCGACATCGAGATGCATGACGTCACCTTCCTTGCCCCATGTCGAACGGGTCTCGAAGGTGGTCCCGTCGGTCATGACGACGGTGATCTTGTGATAATCCGGATGGATCCCTTCCTTCACGGATCTTTCCTCCACGAGGCGCCGCGCGTATATAGCGGCGCATTCCGGAGATCTCAAGCCGACGACCGGTCACCCGCGGCCCCGGCGGGTGCGTGTGCGGCGCCGGTCCGCAAGCCCCGGCGCCGGACCGCCGGAGCGTCCACATCGAGGGGAACGCAAGCGATGGAAAGCGCGTCACAGGTGCTCTCCGGCGACGCGGCGGCGCGCGGGGGCAGCCGGGATCTCCGCCATCTGCGGCGCCTCGCCGCCTTCCTCCGCCCCTACCGCGCCACCGTGGCCGGCGCCGTGCTGGCGCTCGTCGTCGCGGCCGCCTCGGTGCTGTCGCTCGGCGTCGGGCTCCGCTTCCTCGTCGACCGCGGCTTCGCCGAGGGGCGCCCGGAGGCGCTGAACCACGCCCTCGAAGCCGTGCTGCTCGTGGTGGTCGCGCTGGCCGTCGCGACCTTCTTCCGCGCCTATCTCGTCAACTGGCTCGGCGAGCGCGTGGTGGCGGACCTGCGCGAGCGCGTCTACGCCCATGTGCTGCGGCTGTCGCCCGCCTTCTTCGAGACGCGCCGCACGGGCGAGGTGATCTCGCGGCTCACCGCCGATACCACCGTGATCCAGACGGTGATCTCGATGGGGGCCACGCAGGCGCTGCGCAACCTGCTGCTGGTCCTCGGCGGCACCGTGCTGCTGGCGGTGACCAATCCGCGCCTGACCGGCCTCGTGCTCCTCGTCGTCCCGGTCGTCGTCGTGCCGATCGTCGTCTTCGGCCGCCGGGTCCGGGCGCTCTCCCGCGAATCCCAGGACCGCGTCGCCGCCGTCGGCAGCCAGGTCGAGGAGACGCTGAACGCCATCCGCACGGTCCAGGCCTTCACCCAGGAAGACCGCGAGGCCGCCACCTTCCTCGCGCGCAGCGAGGCCGCCTTCGCCGCCGCGGTGCGGCGCTCGCGGGCCCGCGCCTGGCTCGCCGCCTGCGTCATCACGCTCGTCTTCGGTGCGATCGTGGTCGTGCTCTGGATCGGCGGCCAGGACGTGGTCGCCGGCCGCATCACCGCGGGCCAGCTCTCGGCCTTCGTCTTCTACGCGGCCGTGGTCGCGGGCGCGGTCGGCGGGCTCAGCGACGTCGGCGCGGATCTGCAGCGGGCGGCCGGTGCCGCCGAACGTCTTTTCGAGCTGCTCGACACCCCGCCCGACATCGCCCCGCCGCCCGATCCGCTGCCCCTGCCCGCGCCGGCGCGCGGGGCCGTGGCGCTGCGGGGGATCCGTTTCGCCTACCCGGCCCATCCCGACCGTCCGATCCTGCGCGATTTCGAACTCGTCGTCCGGCCCGGCGAACGCGTCGCCCTGGTCGGCCCGTCGGGGGCCGGCAAGAGCAGCGTCTTCCAGCTCCTGCTCCGCTTCTACGACCCGGATGCCGGGAGCATCACCTTCGACGGCGTGCCGATCGACCGCGTCGATCCGCGCGAGCTTCGCCGCCGCATCGGTCTCGTGCCGCAGGAGCCGGTGATCTTCTCCGCCGACGCCTGGACCAACATCCGCTACGGCCGGCCCGAGGCCAGCGACGCGGAGGTTCGCGCGGCCGCCGAAGCGGCGCTCGCCGCCGAGTTCCTCGATCGCCTGCCGCAGGGCTTCTCGACCTTCCTCGGCGAGAAGGGGGTGAGGCTGTCGGGCGGCCAGCGCCAGCGGATCGCGATCGCCCGCGCCATCCTGCGCGACCCGGCGCTGCTCCTGCTCGACGAGGCGACGAGCGCCCTCGACGCCGAATCCGAACGCCTCGTCCAAGAGGCTCTCGAGCGGCTCATGCAGGGCCGCACGAGCATCGTCATCGCCCACCGCCTCGCCACCGTCCAGCGCGCCGACCGGATCGTGGTGATGGCCGACGGCCGGGTGGTGGACGAGGGGCGGCACGCCGAACTGGTCGCCCGCGGCGGGCTCTACGCGCGGCTCGCCGCCCTGCAGTTCGCCGACATCGATCCGGTCCCGACGCCCGGCAGCTGAAAGGTTTCGTTAACGGCAGGATGGTAGGGGAGTCGGCGGGGGGCCGGCCGTGGCGGCCGGTCGGGGTGGGAAAGCCATGCTCCGCATCCTCGTCGTCGATCCGGACCCGGACACTGCGGCCAGAGTCGAGCGGCTGTTCGGCGAAAGGCACGCCACGCGCCTCGAACTGTGCGGCTGCACGGAACTCGACGCCGCGTTCGGGCAGATGGCGGTGCGGCCGCCGGCGGCCGTGCTTCTGGGCTCGTCCCTGCTTCCGCTCGACGACGAGGCACGGCTGCGGAAGCTGCTCGAACGGTTCACCCCGATCCCGGTGGTGGTGATCGCGGAACCGGAACACGCGCGGTCGGCGGGACGTGCGGTCGCCGCCGGCGCGCAGGACTGGGTCCCGAAGGACGCGCCGCTCTTCCTCGCGCTCGCCCGCATCGTCGCCTATGCCATCGAGCGAGCGCAGGCCGCACGTCTGATCGCCCGTCTCGAGCGCACCGCCCGCGCGGCGGAGGCGCTTCTGGCCGACGTGCTCGAGAGTGCCCCGCGGGCCGCCCTGCTCGTCGACGCCGACGGTCGTGTCCAGCGCTGCAACGCCGCCGCCGAAAGGCTCCTCTATCGGCCCCGCACCCGGATCGAAGGACGGCCGTTCGCGGATTTCCTGCTCAAATACGACCTCGCCCGCTACCAGGACGCGATCCACCTCGCAGGCGCACGCCCGGGGCAGAACGTCGTCGAGGAGGTCCGCCTGGTCACCGGAGACGAGACCGAGCCCGTCCGGCTCGAAGTCCGGGCCTGCACCCTCGACGACTCCCGCCGGATGCACGTCCTCTGGCTTCAGCCGGTGCAGACGGCGGCCGGGTTCGAGGGCGATCCGGAAGCGCAGCTGCGGCGTCTGCTGCAGGAGGTGATCGCATCGGGGCGGACACGCGTGCCCATCGCCCAGGTCCACCTCCTCGGCCTCGACGAGGTCCGCAAGGCGCTCGGCGACCGCTGGCCGGAGCTGGAGCACCGCGTGCATCGGGTCGTCGAGCGCGTGCTCGGGAGCTTTCTGTCGCCGCACGAGCGTTACTGCCGCAACGGCGACGGCGGTTACATCGTGGTCTTCGCGCGGGCCACCAACGAGGAAGCGGCCGCGCGGGCAGCTGCCATCGCCGAGGCGATCGAGGCGGCGGTGCTCGGCGCCGACGATCTCACGGCGCGGGCCCGTTCCCTGGTGCCGCCGCTCGGCGAACAGCAGCGGGCCGCGCTGGCCCGCGTGTCGGCGGAGGTCCAGGAGGCCGCGATCGACGATCCGGGGCTCGGCCGGGCCGCGGAACCGGGATCCTGGCTCGCCGGCGACAGGCCGATGCGGCCGGTGGAGAAGGACCCCGTCGTGGAACTCGAGCGGCAGGCGCGTGAGCGGCTTCGCCTCGACTTCGAGCCCGTCTACGATCACGCCGGGCTCCCGACCTCGATGTTCCTCGCCCGGCCGGACGGGGACGGCGGGAGCGTTCTCGGCCAGCTGCTCGGGCTCGCGCGCTCCCTGCCGAACGCGCTTCCGGTGCACGACGTCTGCGTGCTCGATGCGACGCTCGCGGCTCTCGAACAGGAGCCGGAACTCGAACAGATGCTGGTGTTCGCCGAGGTCCACTACGAGACCCTGGCGTCGCGCCGCTTCGCCGAACCCTATCTCGCGCGGCTCCGGCAGATCGGGCCCGAACTGCAGCGTTCGCTCGCTCTGCTGATCGTCGGCGTCGCGCCGGGCACCTACCCGCCGAAGCTCGGGCGCGCGGTCGCGCTCGTGCGGGAGTTCGGCCGCATGCGGGCCGTCACCCTGCCCGACCCCGCGGGCGAGCCGCCGGATCCCACGGTGGTCAGGGCGGACCTCCTGGTCCTCGACCACGCTCCGGCCGAGAGGATGTTGCGGGAGTCGCCGGAGGTCGTCCGCGGCTTCGTGCGCCGCGCCCAGATGCTCCAGAGCCGTGTCCTGATCCGGCGGGTGCCGCGCGGTTTCGCACCGCTGCTCCGCGAGCGGTTCGGCTTCGACTTCACCTGTCACGCCTAGATCCCCGGCCGGGAACGGGAGCCCGGCACCTGCGGCCGTCGCACGGCTTTCGTCCGCGGCAGCAAGGGTGTAGGAAGCGCAACGCTGCGAACGACTCGGGGGAGCGAACGCCCGATGACCAATGTCGCCGTGGTCGGCGCCCAGTGGGGCGACGAGGGCAAGGGCAAGATCGTCGACTGGCTGTCGATCCGGGCGGATGTGGTGGTCCGCTTCCAGGGCGGCCACAACGCCGGCCACACGCTCGTCATCGACGGCCGGACCTACAAGCTGTCACTGCTCCCCTCGGGCGTGGTGCGGCGGGGCAAGCTGTCGATCATCGGCAACGGCGTCGTCGTCGATCCCTGGGCGCTCCTCGCCGAGATCGAGACCCTGCGTGCCCAGGGCGTGCAGATCGGCAGCGACAACCTCCGCATCGCCGAGAACGCGCCGCTGATCCTGCCGCTGCACGGCGAGCTCGACCGCGCCCGCGAGCAGGCGCGCGCCGAGAGCAGCGCCGGCACCGGCCGGATCGGCACCACGGGCCGCGGCATCGGACCGGCCTACGAGGACAAGGTCGCACGCCGCGCGATCCGCATGTGCGACCTCGCCGACCGCGCCACGCTCGAGGCCAAGACCCACGAGCTGCTGCTGCACCACAACGCCCTGCGGCGCGGTTTCGGCATCCCGGAGGTCGATCCGCGACAGCTGGTCGAGGAGCTGCTCGAGCTCGCGCCCCGTCTCCTGCCCTTCGTCGAGCCGGTGTGGATCCGGCTCGCCGAGCTCCGGCGTTCCGGCCGCCGCATCCTCTTCGAAGGGGCGCAGGGCGCCATGCTCGACGTCGACCACGGCACCTACCCCTTCGTCACCTCCTCGAACACGCTGGCGGCGCAGGCGGCGCTGGGCTCGGGCCTCGGGCCCGACAGCGTCGGCTACGTGCTCGGCATCTGCAAGGCCTACACCACCCGCGTCGGCTCCGGACCCTTCCCGACCGAGCTCGACGACGAGACCGGACGCCGCCTCGGCGAACGCGGTCGCGAGTTCGGGACGGTGACCGGCAGGCCGCGACGCTGCGGCTGGTTCGATGCCGTGCTGGTCCGCCAGGCGGTGAAGCTCGGCGGCATCACCGGCCTCGCCCTCACCAAGCTCGATGTGCTCGACGGCTTTCCCGAGATCCGGGTCTGCACCGCCTATCACCTGCACGGACAGCTGCTCCACCACCTGCCTGCGGGCATGGGGGCCCAGGCCAACGTGCGGCCGGTCTACGAGACGCTCCCGGGCTGGCAGGAGAGCACGCGCGGCGCCCGCAGTTTCGCCGATCTGCCGGCGAACGCGGTGAAATACGTGAAGCGGCTCGAGGAGCTGGTCGAGTGCCCCGTGGCGCTGCTCTCGACGAGCCCCGACCGCGACGACACCATCCTCGTCCACGATCCCTTCGCCGACTGAGCCCGGCCGCAGGCCGGGTCGGCCCGGAAGGACGCGACGGGCTCGCGGCCGCCCCGGGCCCGTGCGATGGCGACCGGGCCGCGGGGCGACGGGGGCCGGAGGCAGCTGCGGTTCAGGCCGCGGACTTCGCCGGCTCCTCCACCGTCCTCGGGGGCGGAGCTTCCGCGGCCGCTTCCTGCGCGGCGGCCCGGGGCGGTGCCTCGGGTTTCGCGCCCGCGGACGGCACCGGGGGTGACGGCTCGGCGACCGGCACCAGCCCGGTTCCTTCCGTCGCCCCGCGGTGCGGGATGAAGGCGGCGGGCGCTTCGCCGGCGCCGAGACGCGCGACCCTGGGCGGTACCGTCCACTGCACGGCATCGAAACGGCCGCTCGCCCCGAACGGCTTCCATTCGGGGAAGACTTCACCCGTGTCCTCGCAGACCCACGCGCGGTCCGCGGGCGCCTCGTGGGCCTTCGCGAGCCATTCGCGGACCGTGTCCTCGGGTGCGCCGGCCAGACGCTCGAGCTCGGCGCGGGCGAGGAAGACCCGGGCGGATGGAGCCAGCTCCTCCGCCCGGATCAGGGCGTGACGGGCGGAATCGAGCGCTCCGGCCGCCATCTCGGCCTCCGCCACCACCACGTAGGCGAGCGGCTCGAAGGGATTCAGCGACCGCAGCCGCTGGGCGGCACGCACCCGCTCGGCCGCCGTCCGGTCGGCGTAGAGCCCGAGGTAGGCGCGCGCGACATCCGGATGCACCTCGGTCTTCCAGGCCCGCTCCAGTACCCTGCGCGCGAGCCGCGGCCGCCCCAGGGCGACCGCGAGACGCGCCAGCCGCACCGCCACCGGCGCGAAGCCGGGCGCCAGCTTGAACGCCCGCTTCAGGAGCTTCAGCGCCTCCTCCGGGCGCTCGGTCCGCTCCGCTTCCTCGGCCATCACGAGGTAGAGGATCGCCCGGCGGCGCCGCGCCACCTCGGGCGGCACGAGCCTGAGATCGGCGATCTGGTTCAGCACCTGGAGCGCTTCCTGCCATTCGCCGACCCGCGTCAGCAGATCGAACAGGGTGACGAGCACCCAGGGCGTGGTCGGGCTGCGCCGGTAGGCGCGGCGCGCGAGCTCCAGCGCGTCCTCGTAGTCGCCCGCCTTGACGGCATGGGCCAGCATGCCGCGCAGGCCGAGGAGTTCGGTCTCCGGGTTCTTGAGCATGGCCCGGAATTCGCGCAGCGCGTTCTCCTCGTCGCCCTCGAGCTGGGCGCGCTGCGCCTCGAGCAGGTGCAGGCTCGGATCTTTCCCGGCGAGCAGCTTCCCGGCCTGTTTCGCGAAATGCCGGGCGCTGGCCGGATCGCCGGCCGCCGCCGCGACGAGGCCGCTCGTCAGCGCGCGGTAGCCCTCGACGAGACGCCGCAGGGCGCGGCGTTCGCGGAAGCGGCGCGGCAGGCCGAACAGCCAGCGGGCCGCCTCGAACACGAGAATGGCGGCGGCGCAGAGCAGGAGGGCGGCCACGAGCAGGATGCCGAAGCTGGTCTCGATGCGCCAGTCGAGCCATTCGACGACGACGAGGCCGGGATGATCGGCGAGCCACGTCCCGGCCCAGGCGACGACCGCAGCGACAGCGAGGAACAGAATGAGCTTCGACATGTTCCGGCGACCCGTTCAGTTTCCGGTTGCGTCGGCGAGACGCTGGCGCGCGAAGGATGCGAGCCGGTCGAGGGCGTCGAGGGCCTGCCCGCGCGCTTCGACCAGGGCGAGCCAGTCGTGCGCCGCGCCATTGCCCGCCTCCGCGAGCGGCGCGAGCGCCCCGGCGGCGGCCGCCACGTCCCCCCGCGCGAGATGCTCCCGCGCCGCCGCGATCGCGGCATCCGCCTGGCGCGGAGGTTCGTCGCGCCGGCGGACGGTGAGCAGACTGCCGAGATTGCGCCGGGTCTGCCCGAGCAGATCTTCGTCCCCGGTCTCCGGCTCGCCCCGCATCGCCGGAGCCAGTTCCTCGAAGCGGGCGGAGAGCTCCACGAGGGTCGGAATGCCGTCGTCCGCGAACCGTTCGAGAGGTCCGATCACCTCGGCGAGCTCGGGCGCATCCCCCGCTACCCGGCGCAGCAGTTCGAGCGCCTCCGCATAGGGCCGGCCGTCGTTCGCGGCCGCCGCGATCTCGGTCGACGCCAGCAGGACGCCGAGATCGCGCGCGCGCACCTCACGCAGCTCCGACACCTGCCGTCCGAGGGCGGCGAGCTGCGCGGATATCTCACCGGCCCGCCCGTCGAGGGCCGCAAGCCCGTCGCGCAGCGCGCCGAGCGCCTCGCGCAGCTGCGGCTCCGTCGCCTCCACCCGCTCGACCCGCGCCGCGAGCGTGCTCTGCGCCCGACGGAGCGCATCGATCTGCGACCGCAGCTCGCCGAGCGAGGTCTCGAGAGCGGAGCGCAGCTGCCCGATCTGCTCGGGAAGCCGCTCGAGCGCCTTCGCCCGTTCGTCGAGGGCTGCGAACTGCTGCTGCAGCCGTCCGGCGAGCTCCTCGGTCCGGGCGGCGAGCTCACGCGACAGAGCGCCAAGACCCGCCTGCAGGTCCCGGATCCTCTCCGCGACCTGCCGTTCGAGGCCGGCGGCCCGTTCGCCGAGAGTCCCGAGCTGGTCCCGGAGCTGCTGCACCGCCTCGTCGAGGCTCGCGCCCTGCTCGAGCGTCGGCAGCCGCCCGACCGTCTCGGCGAAGCCGGCGAGCCGGTCGGCGAGTTCGGACAGACGCGAGCGCAGCTGCGCCACACCCCCACCCATCTCCTCGACCGTGCGGGCGAGAGCGAGCAGCGGTTCGACCTCTTTCTCGACCTTGGCCATCCGCTCGCCCAGCGCGTCCAGGCTCTGCCGCAGTTCGGTCGTCGCGCCGGTGGCGCTGTCGATGCGCTGCTGCAGCTCCTCGACCCGCGCCGTCAGCCCTTCGGTTGCAGCCAGGCGGCCCTCCACGGCCGCGAGCTTCCCGTCGAGGCCGTCGAGCCGCGCGACGAGACGCGGATCCGGTGCCTGGTCGCGGGTCGCGAGCATCCAGACGAGGGCGACGGCGGCACCGCCGACGAGCCCGCCGATCAGCCCCCCGAGCCGGGCCCGCGCGCCCCGACGGGCTTCCGCCGGCGGAACGGACATCGTCGAGCCGGCCGGGGCCGGTTCGCTGCGCGCGGGCCCGCCGGCCGAATGTGGGGTCTCCCCGGCCGCGGCCATCGGCTCCCCATCGGCGCGGTCGCCCTCCTTCCCGGATGCGGCGCGCTCCGGCGTCGGCGCTTCCGCGGATCGGGCCTCGGACCGGTCCTCCGACCTCTCCCCGGACGCTGCCGCGCCCGTCTCCTTCGACGGTGTCCCATCCTCTTCCCGGGACGGGTCCCTGCCGGTTTCACCCTGACCGCGGTGCCGTTTGCGGGCCATGTCCGAAGCGTCTCCCGATGCTGGCCTGTTCTCGCCGATGCGGCGCGGCGCGGGCCGCAGGTCCGGACGTCGGCGGTATCACCCCGGGACGCGCTCTTCAAGCCGGGCGAACAGCGCCTTTTGGTCGCGCTCGGCGGCGACCACGATCTCGAGGCCGGGCAGATCGTCGATCTCCTCCGCGACCGCCTCGCTCAGGCAGACGCAGAGCACGCCCTCGAGACGGTGTTCGAGGCCGGCCTGCCGAACGAGCCGCGCGAAGGTCGCGGCGGTCCGCGGCGAATAGAGGAGGATGGCGCCGATGGCGCGGCGCGAGAGAGCGTGACGGGTGCGCGAGCCGATCTCCTCGCGCGGCACCGTCTCGTAGACGACCACGCGCTCGTAGCCGAAGCCGGCCTCCGTCAGGCGGGGGCCGATCTCGCCGCGCAGGTCGCGGCCGGAGAGGTGCAGCACCACCCCACCCGGCGGCTGCAGCTCGGCGAGGATCCGGGCGGCGAGATCCTCCCACTCGCCGCGCGCCACGCGGAGGTCGAACGCGCCGCGCGCCTGCGCCGCCCGCGCCGTCGCCTCGCCGACGGCGAACACCGGCTTCTCCACGAGCTCCCGCCCGAGCGCGTAGGCGGCATTGGCGCTCGTCAGCACGACCGCACGGATGTCGCCGGCGGGCGGCAGGGCGAAGGGGACACGACGCACCTCGAAGACGGGATCGACGAGGGTGAGGAAACCGCGCGCGCGCAGCTCGCGTGCCGTCTCCTCGGCCTGCTCGCGGGCGCGGGTGACGAGGATCCACTTCTTGCGCGAAGACTGTTCCGACATATGGGATATGCGCTCCTCCGGATCTCGCGGTCTCAGCCGTCCTTACCCACGGACGACCGGGCACCGAGAAGAAACCTCGCGGCGTCCTCGGCCATCGCGATCGCCTCGGCGGCCGCGCCCCGACGCTCCACCGTCGCGACCAGGCTGCCGTCGGGTGCCGCCACCAGCCCCCGGAACCGGACGGTCTCGCCGTGCATCGTGCACAGGCCCGCGATCGGTGTGCGGCAGGAGCCGTCGAGGCAGGCGAGAAACGCCCGCTCGGCCTCGACGCAGCGCCGGGTTGGCAGATGGTCGAGGCGCGCCAGCATTTCCAGAGTTCGCGAATCGTTCGCGCGGCACTCGACGCCGATCGCACCCTGCGCCACCGCCGGCAGCATCTCTTCGACCGGGAGTAGCAGGCTCGCTTCGTCCAGCAGACCGAGGCGTTCGAGACCGGCGGCGGCGAGCAGCGTCGCCGTGATCTCGCCGGCCCGCACGCGGCCGATCCGGGTCTGCACGTTGCCCCGCAGGCTCACGATCCGCAGATCCGGCCTGCGGGCGAGGAGCTGGGCCACACGCCGCAGCGAGGCGCTGCCGACGGTCGCCCGCTCCGGCAGATCGTCGAGGCTCCGGACCGGAGGTCCGATCAGCGCGTCCCGGACGTCCGCCCGCGGCAGCAGGGCGCCGATCACGAGCCCGTCCGGCAGCCGGGTCGGCATGTCCTTCATGGAATGGACGGCGAGGTCGATGCGGCCGTCCAGCAGCGCCTCCTCGATCTCCTTCGTGAACAGCCCCTTGCCACCGATCTCGGCCAGCGGACGGTCGAGGAAGCGGTCGCCGCTGGTACGGATCACCTCGAGCGCGACGGCATCCGGATCCGCGAGGTCCGGCACCGTCGCGGCGAGGGCGTCGCGGACCATGCGCGCCTGCGCGAGTGCGAGCGGCGAGCCGCGGGTGCCGATCACGAGGCGGGCGCGATTCTTCACGGAAACGCTTCCTGCTCCATATGGCCATCGGGCCTGTAGCAGAGACGGGCGCTGCTGGCGACGGCGGGAGTGACGAGGGCGTGATGCGGGTTCTCGGGATCGAGACGAGCTGCGACGAGACGGCGGCGGCGATCGTCGGCGCGGACAGGAGCGTGCTCGCCGAAGCCGTCCATTCGCAGCTCGACGAGCACGCGCTCTACGGCGGTGTGGTCCCGGAGCTGGCGGCACGGGCCCACATTTCCCGCCTCGACCGGCTGGTGGCGCGCGTGCTCGAAGAGGCCGGCTGCGGCCTCGGGGAACTGGATGCGGTGGCGGTGACCGCGGGCCCCGGCCTCGCCGGTGGCCTCCTCGTCGGCGTGGTCACGGCGCAGGCGCTCGCCGCCGCGCACGCACGACCGCTCGTCGCCGTCAACCATCTCGAGGCCCATGCGCTGACCGCCCGGCTCACCCACGACCTGCCCTTCCCCTATCTGCTGCTCCTCGTCTCCGGAGGCCACTGCCAGCTGCTCGTGGTCGAGGACGTCGGCCGCTACCGCCGGCTCGGCGGCACGATCGACGACGCCGTCGGCGAGGCCTTCGACAAGGTCGCGAAGATGCTGGGCCTCGGCTATCCGGGCGGGCCCGCGGTGGAGCGTGCGGCGCGGCACGGGGATCCCGGCCGCTTCCCGCTGCCGCGGCCGCTCCTCGGCCGCCCCGGCTGCGACTTCTCCTTCTCCGGGCTCAAGACCGCCGTGCGCCACACGATCCTCCGGCTCGGCGAGGAGCGGCTCGACGCGCGGACGGTCGCGGATCTCTGCGCGGGCTTCGAGGCCGCCGTGTGCGAGGTGCTCGTCGATCGCACGCGGAACGCCATCGCCCTGTTCGAGGAACACTACGGCCGGGCTCCCGCGCTCGTCGTCGCCGGCGGAGTGGCGGCCAATCTGGCCGTCCGGGGCGCGCTCGCGGGACTGGTCGACGGCGTGCCCGGAGCCGGTCTGGTGCTGCCACCCGCACGCCTCTGTACCGACAATGCCGTGATGGTCGCCTGGGCCGGCATCGAACGCCTCGCCCGCGGCCTCGGCCGCGCGCGAGACATCGAGGTGCGCACCCGCTGGCCGCTCGATCCGGCCTCCGAAGACGCGGCCGCAACGGCCTGAACCGGCGCCCGGATCGGCTCCGCGGTTCAGAGCGGATCGGTGGCGCCGGTCCGTGTCACCGCGGCCGGTGTCACCTCGCCGCCGGCCTCGGTGACCGGGGCCGGCCCGCTACCCGCTGCCGCCTGTGTCACGGCGCTCGCGGCACCGGCCGGCGCCTCGGCCTTGGCCACCGGCGCATCGGCCACCGGCTCCTCGACCATGGCGCTGCTCACCACCTGCATGGTGGCGGTGAGCTGCGGGCTGTCGGAGGGGGCGATCAGGGCGAAGACCAGCGGCCCGCGCCGCCACTGCAGTGACACGTAACCTTCGGGCACGACGCCGAAGACGCCCTCGGTCTCGCCGAGCAGCACGGCGACGTAGATGAACAGCCGTTTGCCCAGCTCGTCCTCGTAGATGAGACGGACGACGGGCGGCTCGGTCGCGTGCAGCACGGTGCTCGACACGTAGCGCAGTCCGAGCGCCTCCAGATCGGGCCGGTGCAGCGCCCGATGCCCGATGCGGCCGCCGAGCCAGCCCAGCGAATCGCCGGCATCGGCCACGACCGGCCCGGTGTCGCCCATCAGGCTCGAATGGAACAGCCAGGCCGGCTCGTCCTCGACGGAGGCGACCCGCGCGCCACCGTCCCGACCCGGGTCGAGGAGGAGCCCCGTGGCACCGGCGGCGGAGAGCATTCCGAGCACGGCGACCGCCGCCGCCAGCCGCCGCAGGCGCCGGCGCCGGTCGAGCCGCTCGCCGAACGCGCGCACCAGTTCGGAGAGGACCGGATTTCCGGGAAGCGCGGCGGGCTGCGCGCGCAGCTCGCGCATCACTTCGAGATGGCGTGCGTAACCGTCGACACGCACGGCGTCCTCGGGATGGCAGGCGAGATGGATCTCGACCTGCCGGCGCCGCCGCTTCCCGAGAGCCCCGTCGACGAAGGCCTGGAGGTCGTCTTCGCCGACCTTCCGCTCCCGGATGTGGAACGAGCCTCGCATGTCACTTCACCACCCGAAATCTCGTGGACGTTCCCCGCTGCGTCAACCGCCTCAGTGCTTCGCGTCCACGTGACAGGCGCGACATCACGGTTCCGATCGGGATGTCGAGCACACGTGCCGCCTCGCCGTAGGACAGTCCCTCGAGCCCGACGAGCAGCACCACCTCGCGCTGTTCGTCCGGAATCTGCTGCAGCGCGCGCACCAGATCGCGCACTTCCAGCCGGTCCAGCTGGCTCGCCGGGGCGACCAGCCGCTCGATCACCTCTTCGACTTCGATATCATGGTTCGTATTCCGCCGCCTGCGATGCCCGTCGACGAAAAGATTGTGCATTGTGGCATAAAGGTACGCCCGCAGGTCGCGGACCGGACGGAAGGTGCGCAGATGCACGAGCACCCGCGCCAGCGTCTCCTGGAGCAGATCGTCGGCGTCGTGCGGATCGCCGACCAGCAGCATGGCGTAGCGTCGAAGCGCGGTGACGTGTTCGAGGACCCGCTCGTCGCCGGCGCGCAGGCCCGGGCCGTCGCCCGCGGCGTCGTCCGCATCCCGGACGTCGGGCCGCACCGGTTGCATCCGGCATCGGGGACCGTGGCTCACTCCGACTCTCCACAATCGCGGCGAACGTTCCGATCGGACAGGAAAAGCGCTCCGCCGACCGGGGCCGGCGGAGCGAGGCAGTTGGGCGGTAAACGAGCACCCGACCGGCGAAGCCCGCATCTTCCGGCGGCGACCGCTGGAAGACGCTCCGGGTTGCCGTTCGGGCATCTGTGAGACGTCGCAGCCGGACGTCTATTCCGACGGTCGCGGAAGTGTGATCGGCACCCCCGTCTCACCTCGCGCGCTCCAGCACATAGCGGCCCGGCGCGTCCGCGAGCGGCCGAAGCGGCCCGGCGGCGGGATCGCGCGCGGGCACCCGCGCACCGCTGCGGCGCGCGAGCCAGGCCGCCCAGTCCGGCCACCACGACCCCTCGTGCCGCTGTGCCCCGGCGAGGAAGCGGTCCGGGTCTTCCGGCCGCTGCCGGCTGGTCCACCAGCCGTACTTGCCGGAACCGGCCGGGTTGATCACGCCCGCGATGTGCCCCGACCCGCCGAGAACGAAGCGCACCGGGCCGCCGAACCGGCGCGCGCCGGCGTAGGTGCTCTTCCAGGGGGCGATGTGGTCCTCGCGCGTCGAGAGAAAGTAGCAGGGCACGCGGATCCGCCCGAGATCGAGTCGCTCGCCGAGGAGTTCGATGCCGCCCGGCTCGACCAGCCGGTTCTCCAGGTAGAACCTGCGCAGATAGAAGCCGTGCATCATCGCCGGCATGCGGGTACCGTCGGCGTTCCAGTAGAGCAGGTCGAAGGGCGGCGGCTCGCGGCCGAGCAGGTAGTTGTTGATCACGAAATTCCAGATCAGATCGTTGTCGCGCAGCAGGCTGAACACGGTCTGCATGTAGGCGGCGTCGAGGCAGCCGTGCTTTGCCATGTGCGCCTCGAGGCGGCCGAGCTGCATCTCGTCGATGAACACCCCGAGATCGCCCGGCTCGGCGAAATCCGTCATGGTGGTGAAGAAGGTGGCGCAGCCGATGCGCTTCTCGCCGCGGGCCGCGAGCCAGGCCAGGAGACAGGCGGTGAGCGTGCCGCCGATGCAGTAGCCGAGGATGTTCACGACCTTCTCGCCGGTCTGCCGGGCGATGGCGTCGAGGGCCGCGAGCGGACCCTCGCGCATGTAGTCGGCGAAGGTCTTGTGCGCGAGCGACGCGTCCGGGTTGCGCCACGAGATCAGGAAGACCGTGAACCCCTCGCCGACCGCGTAACGGACGAAGCTGTTCCGCGGCCGCATGTCGAGGATGTAGTACTTGTTGATCCAGGGCGGCACGATCAGCAGCGGGCGGCGGTAGACCTGCTCCGTGGCCGGGGCGTACTGGATCAGCTCGATCAGGTCGTTGCGGAAGACGACCTTCCCGGGTGTCGTCGCGAGGTCGCGGCCGACCTCGAACAGATCCTCGCGCGTGGTGCGGATCGCGAGCCGGCCGCCGCCGCGTTCGAGATCGGCGAGGAGATTGTCGAGGCCGCGCAGCAGGCTCCGGCCCTCGCTCTCGACCGCATGGCGCAGCACCACCGGATTGGTCTGCGGGAAGTTCGAGGGTGCTATGGCGTTCAGATACAGCCGGAGGTAGAAGTCCACCTTCCGCTGCGTCGCCCGGTCGAGACCCGGCAGGTCGGCGAACAGCGCCCGCGCCTCCCGCACGTAGCCGAGATAGCCCTGCCGCACGACGTCGAACGGCAGGAGCTCGCGCCAGGCGTCGTCGGCGAAGCGGCGATCGCCCGGCTCGTCCGCCACGACCGGCCCGACCTCCTCGCCGCGTGCCCGCGCGAGCGCGAAGAGCTGCAGCTCCGCGAGGCAGCGGAGCCAGCGCGCCTGAGCTTCGGCCAGCCGCTCCGGCGCGTGCCGGAGGAGCACGGCTGCGGCCTTCGCGAAGCTGTCACGGATGTCGTCCGGGTCGGGGATGCGCACCGTGTCGTCCGCCGGCGGCCGGCGGAGCACCGCCTCGAAGACCCGCTGCGCCCGTGCGACCAGCTCCGCCGGATCCGGCCCCTCCGCCTGCGCCTGCGTCCTGTCCGACATCGACGTTCCTCCCGGGCCCCGTCTGCGCTATGCACCGCCCGCGCTGCCCGCGGCGGTCCGCCGGCGCGACGGCGCGACCACCGCGTTGCACCCCGGGGGAGATCTGCGAGAGATGCTGTCCGAGACCACCCGCCGACGTCTCGCCGCCGTCAGCACCGCCACCCTCACCACCTGCCTCTTCAAGCGCGGCTTCCGCAACAGCTTCGTCCAGAACGTGCACCGGATCAACCCGCAGGCCGGTCCGATGGTGGGCGAGGCTTACACGCTCCGCTTCATCCCGGCGCGCGAGGACATCGACGTCCTCGACGCCTACCGGGATCCGAAGCATCCGCAGCGCTGGGCCGTCGAGAACTGCCCGCCGGGCCATGTGCTGGTCATCGACAGCCGCAAGGATGCGCGCGCGGCCTCGGCGGGCGACATTCTCCTGACCCGGCTGATGGTGCGCGGCGTCGCCGGTGTGGTCACGGACGGCGGCTTCCGCGACACGCCGGAGATCGCGAAACTGGCGATTCCCGCCTACCACCAGCGGCCCTCGCCTCCGACCGGCCCCATCCTGCACCACGCCGCCGACGTGCAGCTGCCGGTGGGTTGTGGCGACGTGGCGGTGTACCCGGGCGACATCGTCGTGGGCGACGCCGAGGGCGTGGTCGTCATTCCGGCGCATCTCGCCGACGAGATCGCGGAAGAGGCCGTCGACATGACGCGCTACGAGAGCTGGGTCGAGGAGCAGGTGCGGGCCGGTCGCCCGCTCCCCGGGATCTATCCGGCGACGGAGGAAAGCCGTGCCGAGTTCGAGCGGTGGGCAGCATCGAAACCCGACCGCGGCTGAGTGCGCGGCGCCCGTGAGTCCCGCGGGACCGGAATCCCGTGAGGAAGAGGTGGACTGGCGGGCGGCAGTGAGCGCACCGGAGCGGCTCGCCGCGCTCGCCGCAACAGGTCTGTTCTCCGCCGAGAGCCACGCCGATCTCGGGCGACCCGGAGCATGCACCGATCGTCCGGTGCCACCCGCGCAGCTGCGGGCCGTGCTGGCCCGCCTGCGCGATCCGTCGGGCGGCTGAGACGGGCGCGGACGCTGGACACCACGGTCTTCATCGCCGTTCTCTGCGCCGCGGGCCTGCACGCCGCCTGGAACGCGCTCGTCAAGCAGGGCGGCGATCCCTGGCTCCGGCTCGCCACCGTCAACCTCACCGGCACCGTCCTCGCCGTGCCCTTCGTGCTCGCCCTGCCCCCGCCGCCGGCGCCCGCCTGGCCCTGGCTCTTCGCCTCCATCGTGACGCACACCGGCTACTACTGGACGCTCGCCCGCGCCTACAGTTCGGGCGACCTCAGCCTCGTCTATCCGATCGCCCGCGGCTTCGCACCGGTGCTCGTCACACTCCTCGGCGCGATGGTGGCGGCCGAGATCCCGGCCCCGCGCACGCTCCTCGCGGTGCTGCTCGTGAGCCTCGGCATCGCCGGCCTCGCCTTCACGGGCGGCATCCCGCGCACGCGCCTCGCGGCCGTCGCCAGTGCGCTCGCCTGCGCCGGCACCATCGGCCTCTACACGCTGAGCGACGCCATGGGCGGCCGCGCCGCCGGCAATGTCCTCGCCTACATTGCGTGGCTGTTCCTGCTCGAGGCCGCTCCCTTCGGCCTGTGGGTCGCCTGGCGGCGGCGCGAGGAGCTCGCGACCGGTGCCTGGCGCCGGCTCGGACCCGCGGTCACGGGCGGCGTCTTCGCCACCCTCGCCTATGCCATCGTCATCTGGGCGATGAGCCGGGCGCCCATGGGCCAGGTGTCGGCGCTGCGCGAGACCAGCGTGCTGATCGCCACCTTCATCGGCGTCCGGCTCCTGGGCGAGCCCTTCGGCGGCGCCCGCTTCCTCTGCGCCGGCATCGTGTTTGCCGGCCTCGTGCTGATGCGGACGGGGTGAACTCCGGGAGCGTCGGCTCAGGCCTCGACGACGAGTTCGGTCATCATCCCGGTGGCTAAGTGGAAGCCATGATGGCAGTGCAGCATCCAGCGCGCCGGCTCGCCCGCATCGAAGGCAATCGTGAGAGATGCCTGCGGCGGAACCTGCACCGTATCGCGCACCGCACCGGGGAACCGGTGGCCGTTCACGGCCACCACCTGGAAGTGATGGCCGTGCAGGTGCATCGGGTGGGCCATCGCCGACACGTTGCGGAATGTCAGCTCGACGCGCGCAGCGTGCTGGACCCGGATGGGCGCGGGATCGGGCCAGCGTCGCCCCCGGATGGTCCACACGTAAGGCTGCATGCTGCCGCCCAGTTCCACATCCACGGTATGGGCAGGCGGTCGCCCGGCGAGGGGGACGGAAGCCCGAAGTCGCCGTTCCTGGTCGAGTTCGAAGTCGAACGGCGGGGCAGGCCTCGCGGCGAGGCCGTCGAGCCGTCGCACCGGGGCTCCGGGAGTGCGCAGGATGATGCCGGTTCGCTCGCGCGCTCCTTCCCGAAGGGCCAGCACCGGATAGGCACCAGCCTCCCGCGGCAGTTCCATCTCGATGTCGATGCGCTGCCCCATGGCGACCCCGAATTGCCGCCCGGGGACGGGATGGACGGGCTGGCCGTCCACAGCCACGAGTCGCCCGTCCACTTCGCCGGTGTCGATCCAGAACACGGTCGCAACCGCGGCGTTGATGACCCGCAGCAGGATCCTCCCGCCCGCCTCGACGGTCACGACCTCCGGATCGTCCAGGGTTCGGTCGTTGGCGAGATAGGCGTCGAAATTGAAGTCGTTGAGGTCGGCGCCGGCCATCTCGTGCCCGGCCATGCCTCCGCCGTGCGCCCCCATCGCGCTTCCATGATCCACCGGGCCAGCGGCGCGCCCACCCGCCCCGTGGCCCATCGCACCGTGCGCCGCACCCGACGCGCCGCCAATGACGGTCCGCAGCACCTGCTCCGGAGGCTCGAACGCGAAGTCGTGCAGGAACAGCACGACCTCCTGTCGGTCTGCCGCCTCATCAGCCGCGGTGCGCACGATGAGGGGAGCAGCCAGCAGCCGGAGCTCGTGTTCGACGATATGTGCGTGCATCCAGTGCGTTCCGGGGAAAGCATCGAACTCGTACCGCCGGATCTCGCCGGGTGCGAGAGCCGGCATCGGCAGATCGGGAACACCGTCCTGGGCATTCGGCGGGATCTGACCGTGCCAGTGCACGAGCGTGGGCACGTCGAGAGCATTCGCGAGGTCGACGAGGAACCGTTCACCGGCACCGAGCACCAGGCCGGGTCGGCCGTGGCGGTCGAGCAGGCCGTAGACCCTGGCGGGCCGCCCGCCGACCTCGATGACTCTGGTGTCGGCGATGAGCGTGTGCGCGGCGGCCTGCGCCGGAGCCGAGACGGGCCGTGTCAGCGACGCCGCTGCGCAGGCCGCTGCCGCTCTGAGGAATTGGCGACGATCCAGACGCGACACGACCATGGCGGAGTCCCCTGTTTCCGCAACCGCATCGGAGGGCAGTCTAGATAGGTGTGTGGGGCAGAAGAGCAAGCGGCCCGGCCCATGTCCGGCCGGGCCTTGTCCCGACCTGTCCGACGGCGGCGAATCGGCGCGGTGGCGCGCAGAGACTGGTTGCGGGGGTGGGATTTGAACCCACGACCTTCAGGTTATGAGCCTGACGAGCTACCGGACTGCTCCACCCCGCGTTAACGACCCCACG
>FWWM01000884.1_pt1 | contig 96839 bp, 73 predicted proteins | sample 2228351 | NCBI WGS metagenome assembly FWWM01 (sample SAMEA103939774, study PRJEB20133) | metagenome | reverse complement strand
CCACACTGTTTATGCCGTGATGAGCCAGATTCTGTTCGACCTGGCCGACGATGCCGAGTTTCTGCATGATCTGATCGGTGACGATGAGTGCCTTCTTCCAGCCCCGCTTCGCGCACTGTGCACCAACCTGATCGACAGCACCTGAACCAATGATCATCTGTGCCGGCATGATAAACTCACGTGGTGGCATCATACACGCCCCTCCTTTCTGGCAGTGAATCTGAGGATTGACTTGCACGCAGTTGGTAATGTCTTTAAAGTGTAAAATATCTTTCGCACCGCGTCAAAAGGAACTTCAGTGAGCCAGACCTGGTCTGTATCCTCTCTGGTAGTGCTTGAATCATCTTTGATTGACACAACAAGTGGTAAATAGATGAATAATAAGGCTATGTGCTGTATTCGATAGTAAACAAAATTATCTCATAGTGGCATATTACGGTGGCTCAATCATCACCCTTTTCTGGAATGAAACCTATGCATGATTCGCAATCTGCCATCATATCTCCAGCGGAAGGGAGCGGCAGGTTTGAAATGTGCCTGTAAAGGCAATGCATACGTCACCTCCCTCCGCGCCTGTGCAATTGCTACATCTTGAGTTGCCACCTGGTAAGTGAACGGTCATCGAAGACATGTCAGGAAGGCAAGGGCAGGATTGGCAACAACCCGTCCAGGTTGCATCAGCACGGAACGCCTTCAGTGTTGTCCCCATGTTCCATAACACACAAGCACCTGCCCAGCGAGGTTGCAGACATCAGGCAGTACGACCACAAAACCGGTGAGTGCACATCAGCCAGTAGTGAGAAAACCGATCAATTACTTCGGTAGTGTAGGAATGTGTGAATGGTACAGATTAACTCAGCCTGTTTATCAGGCTAGAGCACCGCACCGGATGATCTTCTTCACTTGTGCCACGCCTTCATATGCAGCATCAGATGAGATATGGAAACGTCGCCTTCACATGTCGTACAACACGATACGTGCAGCACCGGATGCGAAAGGAAGGGTGTGCGCAGAGGGTTCTGGGCTGGACACAGAAGATAACCTTTCATACAAAGGAATAAAGCGATGCCCAAACCAAACTATCCGAAGTACATGCACTCGCGGTATAATCAAAGCGTTCGTACATTGGCGAGCGAAAAAAGCTGCTCTGCCCGATACAAAGGAGTATCACGATGGATTTGACGGCAAACTATGACATGTTTCTCGGCCCCGAACACGAGATGTTGCGGCAAACGGTGCGCAACTTTGCCGAACGCGAAGTGGCACCGCATATTCGCGAATGGGATCGGAGTGGTGCGGCGGCTGAGGGTCCAGAAGATCGACCTCATCTACGTCCGGTTCTAAAGCGCATGGGTGAATTGGGGCTGTTGGGTATCTGTATTCCGCAACGCTACGGCGGCGCCGGCATGGATTACCTGGCCCTGGCGGTTGTTTGTGAAGAGCTTGAGCGCGTCGATAGTTTCTTGCGGGTGGTGATGAGTGTCCACACCGGCCTGAATTCGCTCTCGATCTTCCAATGGGGAACGGAAGAGCAGAAACAGCGCTTCCTGGTGCCACAGGCGCGGGGTGAAAAGCTGGCCGCCTTCTGTCTCACCGAACCCAACAGCGGTACCGACGCTGCCGCTATGCAGGCGACCGCCCGCCGCGACGGCGAGGACTATATTCTCAACGGCGAGAAGATATGGATTAGTCTGGCCGATCTGGCCGATAACTTCCTGGTATTCGCAAAAACCGACCCCGGTGCCGGCCCGCGCGGGATCACAGCCTTTATCGTCGAGCGTTCGATGCCCGGTGTCAGCAGCTATCCCATTCACGGCAAACTGGGAGTACGCGCCGGTAATACCGGTGGTGTCGTCTTTAACGATGTTCGCGTGCCGCGCTCGCACCGGCTGGGCGAAGAGGGTGAAGGGTTCAAGATTGCAATGGCAGCGCTTGATAATGGCCGTTACACTGTAGCTGCCGGCGCTACCGGTCTGATCCAGGCCAGTCTCGAAGCCAGCATTCGTTACGCTCGCGAGCGGCAAACCTTTGGCGTACCCATTGCCGAGCACCAGCTCGTCAAGCGGATGATCAGCCATATGGTGCGCAAACTTGACACCTCACGTCTGCTGGTCTATCGAGCGGGATGGATGAAGAATAAGGGCATTCGCAACACCCGTGAAACGACACTGGCCAAGTGGCACGCGACGGTTAGCAGCTTTGAGGCTGCCGATGATGCCATTCAAATCCATGGCGCCTACGGCTACGCCGATGAATACCCGGTTGAGCGTTATCTGCGTAATGCACGCGGTGCTATCATCTACGAAGGTACCCGCGAACTACAAGAGTTGTTGCAGGCAGATTTCGTGATGGGGTATCGCAAGTATCCGAATTTGCGCTGTGAATTGCCGGCGTATGACCCCGATTTCTGGGAGAGCGACGGCTGATCCAGCGATTACCGGCTCTTGCGCTGATGGTAGCGGGTGGGCGACAGCAATACCGTCGCCCACCCAATCTCATACCGGTTTTGCAACAGGTTCTCTATGATCCATTCCTCGCCATTTCTCATCATTACCCCCAATCCAGCCGTTGATCGCATTCTGATCACACCCGGCTTGCGCGTTGGTCAGGAACAGCGGGTACACGAGGTATTGGTTGCGGCTGGCGGTAAAGGGTTAAACGTTGGCCGGGCACTGCGTGCCCTTGGGGTGAATGCCACGATCCGGGCACCACTTGGAGGCATCACCGGACAGCATGTCAGTCATCTGGCTCAGGCGGAAGGTTTAACACTTCACGGCAGTGCCATCAGCAATGAAACGCGCGTTTGTACATTGATCGTCGATCCATCACATCAGCAGGTTACGGTGTTAAATGAGAAGGGGCCACGGCTGACCGGTGCCGAATGGCAGACGTTTACAGCGGCGATTGTAGACGACCCGGCACCGTGGAATCTGATCTGCGGCAGCTTACCGCCAGGGGTTGAACCAACAGCACTCGCGGAATTGATTAAAGAGATTCGTGATCAGGGGCGGCACGTACTGGTCGATACGAGTGGGCCGGCGCTGGCGGCGGCAATCAGTGCCGGCCCGGATGTGGTGAAAATAAATAGTCAGGAACTAAGCCATCTGACCGGTATCGACTTACCAGATGAGATGAGCGTGTATCGAGCCGCGCAGGCGCTTCATCGCCAGGGTATTGCCCGGATCGTCATCACCCTCGGTGCGGCAGGTGCTATCGGGATTGACGCGGATGGGGCGGTACGTGCCATACCGCCAGCCATCCCGGTACATAATCCGATTGGATGCGGGGACTCCTTCTTTGCCGGGTTAACCGTTGCCCTGAGCCGGGGACACTCTCTCGCCGATGCCGTGCGCCTGGCTACCGCCTGCGGCGCTACCGACGCCCAGACACTGGAACCGGGAAGAATTGATCCAGCCACCGTCGCCACATGCGCTGCACAGGTACGCCTCGGCGAGTACTAGACCGCAGCCACATGGGGAGGGGTAGCTCCGATCAGACGGGCCAACTGCCGCATTTGATCGGCATTTAGATAAGCACTGCGCTGCCCGCTCGCGGTGTAGAAGGTCAGATCACCGCCGGCACCGAGAATCAGGCGATACGATCCCAATTCACGAATCCGCTTCTGCACCGAGCCAAGCAGATCACGCAAGACAGCCACTTCATCAGCGTTCAATACGACAGCATCATAACCGCGAATCAGATGGTGCAATACCAAAGCCGGGGTTGCGTCGGGATGGTACGCTGCTTCAAACTCACCGATCAGCGCGATCTGCATCCTCCGCCTCCTTCCTGACCGGTCGGTCGCGGATTGCGATCACCACCTGCCAGATACTTGCCTCCTCGAACGGAACCGGGGGCAAGGTCGTATCCCCAAATACACTCAGCGGACGTAAACCGGCTGCCCGCAGCATGGCCGTCAATTCAGGAAAGCCATACAGGCGAATCTGGTCGCCGGGATGGGTAACGTCAATCCCACGCCCGGCATCAACATAGCGATAGTTGATAACGAGGGTTGCCCGTCGCGGATCGAAACGTGCTTCACGCAACACGAAGCCACTGCCAACCGGATACCAGCCACTGCGAAAATCGCGCAGATAGCGTTCGATCTGATACGGATTGAGGCACTGGATCAACACCTTCCCACCGGGAACGAGAGCACGGGCAATCCCATTGAGCACGGCCTGATTCGTCTCATCATCGAAAAAGCCCAGACTACTATTCATCAGTAGCACGACATCAAACCGCTCGTGATAGGGCAACTGCCGCATATCGCCGATCACAAACTCGACGTTCAGCCCCTGATCGGCAGCCGCCGCCTGGGCATGAGCAATAACCGGTGCTGCGGCATCAAGACCAACCACCGTCCAGCCACGCGCCGCCAGAGCCAGACTATGCCGTCCACCACCACAGGCTACATCGAGAACGGTTTCAACCCCGCTCAAACCCAACGCATCAATCAAAAAATCAACCTCACGGCGGGTCAACTCATCAGCATATTGGCGATAATGGGCAAACTCATAGACCTGAAATAATTCTTCCCACCATTCACGAGAGGCCTGATCAGGCATAGTAGCTCCTGGCGCAATCACAGATCAATTGTCCGTGGCATAATCGGTAGTTCATCAACCCGCAGGCTTGGTGGTAAGGTACAGACCCACAGCAGTGCCTGCGCGACATCATCAACGGTCATCAATCGCTTGCGTAGTTCTTCGGCAGGATTGAGCGGTGCAATATCGGCGTTGATCATACCCGAATACACTGTCGTTACAAAGACATTGTACGGACGCAACTCCTGAGCAAGCGCCTGTGAGAGGCCTGACAGAGCGAACTTCGCTGCACAGAACGGTGCAATATTTGCTACCCCAACCTTTCCGACTCGTGAACCGAGATTGACAATCGTACCGCTGCGCTGGCGCTTCATATAAGGAACGACTGCCCGCATGAGGTAAAAGACGCCGTTGAGATTCGTATTCATCACATCTTGCCATTCGGCGTCACTAAACTGTTCGAGCGGCGCGATCTTCTCGATGTTGCCGGCGCAGTTCAAGACAATATCGATGCGACCAAACATTTGGGCCGTGGTGTCAACCAGTTGCTGAACCTGAGTTGAAACGGTAATATCAGTTGGAATTGCAAAGGCGTGGTGACCCTCAGATGTAATCATACTGACCAGATGTTCCAGCCGATCACGTCGGCGGGCAGCAGCGACGACGGTCGCCCCCTCACGGGCGAAGAGACGGGCAGCAGCATAGCCGACCCCACTCGAAGCGCCGGTAATAATAGCAACGCGCCCCTTTAGTTTCATAGCATCTTCTCCAGGCATTACGGCAAACAACAGGCTCTGTAGATATTATACCTGAGGAATAAAACAAAATCGGTTATCATGACCGGAAAGCGCTGGTAACACCATGGTAGCATCATGAAGCTATCATTGCACTGCAAGAGAAGAGATGGTATAACATAACAGGTACATACCAAACCAGGAAAAGGACCGCAATGTATTGGGAAACTATTGCAGACCTGCTGCACCATCCACGAGTCGTTGAAACCCGTTACCACATGCATCATAGTGTCCCCAAGCACGATCATCTGATGCGCTCAGTGCATTTCTCATATTATCTGGCACCGTTCTTTGGTGCCGACCAGGTAACGTGTGTACGGGCGGCACTTCTTCACGATCTCGACTCGCGCTACGGCACATTGACGACACACGGTGCTATTGCTGCCAGAATCGCTGCCGAGTTAGGCGAGCCTGAAGCGGTCTCGGCAGCTATTGTGAGTCATATGTATCCTTTCGGCCCCCGTCCAACGACGCGGGAAGGATGGGTGTTGGCAGTAGCCGATAAGCTCGCCTCACTGGCTGACTTGAGTGCATTCATCGGTGGCCTGTTCTCCGGGCGCAGCCTGCATATCCGGCGCCAGCTTTGTCGTAGTGATCCATTCTATGCTTCCCGCCGTGCCCGTCGCCGCCATCGACGGTTAATCAGTTCACTCTGGCGTCGGCTAGGCCGCAATGGTCTGTCGTGGTGGAAACTGGATGGGCAGACGCCATAGCGCCGCACAGCGCCTCGTGCGGTAACGGCAAATACCCCGACAATACTGTACCGTGCGGCGGGCTGAAGCCCTGCCTCATGTCGTGGAAGCCCCTATGGGGCTGGGGTAGAGCATGCACGGTTCGCCGCTTGCCACCGTCAGGCGGGCTGGAACCGTGCGGCGGGCTAAAGCCCTGTCTCACCTCGTGCAAGCACCTCCGGGGCTATCCATTAGCGCCCGGTACCCACCTGCTGTAACCGAAATTATTGCGGAAGTCAAGCCTGCGGGGCTATCCAGCACGCCCGATCTACCCCCACCGTGCCAGCCTTCCACTGATTGCGGCAGGGTTTTAACCCGCTGGGCCACTCACGATAGCTGATCACCAGCCGCCGAGGGTGGAGACGACGCCGAGTCGGTAGGTGATGGATCAGACAATGGCGCTGTCCGTGCCGACGCCGATTCAGAGGTTGGCGATTGGGCCGGGGATGGTGCAGGCGTTTGCGGCACCTCAATTGGGGTAACAAACGGACGTAGTCGTTCAGGCAACACACCGGCAGGACGCGGCGGATCACTCAGGCGACCGTACAGATACAGGAAGAGGTCACGCGCCATTGCGCTGAGCGGTGCCGAAAGAATGGCTCCCAGTAGCCCGAATACCTGCGAGCACACCACCAGGACAACCATCAAAATCGCCGGATGCACGCCCACACTCTCACCAATGATACGAGGAACCAGGATATGGTTTTCAAGCTGCTGAATCGCAATATAGAGTATCGTCACGGCCAGCGCTGTCGTCGGTGAATCGGCCAGACCGAGCAAGATTGCCGGAATAGCACCGATGATCGGCCCGATCACCGGCACCAGTTCGGTAATGCCGGCAACCACTGCCAGTAACACGGTGTAGGGAATATCCATCCCGGCCATATTCAAGGCCGTGAGACCGATCCAGGCGGCCAGCCCAACCGATGTACCGAGGATCAACTGCCCACGGAGATAGCCACTCAGATCGTGATCGATGATGGTTATCATTGCCCAAAAATCGGCGCGCAGCCGCGGGTGAATCATCCGGTCAAGGTAGACTCGCCCGGCTTGTTGATCCATCAGCACATAGAAGAGCCAGAACGGAACCAGGAAGAAACCGAGCAAAAAGGTAACCGTGTTGACCACGGAAAGAACACTGTTAATTAGAAACTGGCCAACACCCTGCAGATAACTGACAAAATTGGCCCGTAGCGTGCTTAGCCCTTCAGCGGTTGCGGAAGCAATTGCACTCTGCACTTCCGCTTGCAATGCTGGGGGCAGGCTGGCAAGTATCTGCTCATACTCATCGATCAACCGGTTGGCTTCACGCTGGATCGTAGCAATATCAGGGAGAGCACGGATCAACTCCGTGATCTGAGCAATCAATGGCGGCACGACGAAGGCGATGGCAGCCACAATTGCCCCAAACGTGAGCAGGTATACCGTCAAAATAGCCAGCCAGCGGGGCAGCCACCGGTCAAAGAAATTCACCAGCGGCAGAAAGAGGTAAGCCAGTACACCACCGAAAATAAATGGCGTTACCGCCGATCCTGCCGCTGACAGCAGCCAGCCGATGAGGTAAATTGAAAAACCAATCAGCAGCCAGCGGGCAGCCTGACGAAGGAGGGCAGGGGTCAGAATACTCATGAAACCTCACCAAAACGAGTCAGCGCTCATCACGTGGATTGAGAGTACTGACCGTTAGCATAGTCGCAATCGAATGGCCGGTATTCGTCCAGCTATACGCCGTATCATCGCGAAAGAAGAGCGTATCGCCGGGGGCGAGATCGTACTGCTCCTCACCCAAAGTATACCGCACATGACCGGCCAGGACATGCACCATCTGACTGCCACGTGATGAGAACCCCTGCTGACTGCTACCGGGATAGGCTTCGATCAGGCGTGCATCGAGATCGCTGTTGGGTGGTAGCAACGAAAAGACCTGCACCGGCGCATCATCGAGCGAGAGACGAACACGGTCAGCGACCCGCACTACCTGGCCAAGCTGTTGATCGTCCTCTCCCTCGAAAAAATGCGTCATCTGGACACTAAAAAACTGTGCCAGTTTGCGCAGGTTGGCCACCGAAATATTAACCTTATCACGTTCAAGACGGCTCAGGAACGAGGGGGTTAGCCCCGATCCCTCTGACACCTCCTGGAGGGTCAGACCACGTTCTTGACGCAGACGACCAATCTTTTGTCCGAGTGACATATGTTAGCTCTATAAAACAGAAAGCGCGAGCAAGCACTTTTTCCTGTGCTGCCGAACATACCACTATCTCAACTGTTGCATACTGTCAGATGTGATTATACGCCAGCGTCAGCGTTACGTCAAGGTGTTGCACAGGACAAATAAGCGAACTTTAGCCCATAAGGATGCAAGATGACGCAAAGAATGCACACGTTTCATAAAAGTAAATGACATAAAAGTTCGTCATTAATTACGCGCTTATTATATCACACGATCACGGCGACGTAGCAACCAGGCGGTTATCAGGAGACAAATGCCGGCATAGCCGAGCAGTGCCGCCCACCGCCCAATCAAATGCAGCGGGTCGTGAGTAAAAGCAGCCTCGGTTTCAAGGAAGCCAGGAGTACATCCTGCCGGAATGCTTCCCTGATCATCAGTGTTGGGCAGATCGCAAAGGCGGTTCAGATCGAGGCTGGCGCCAAGCGCATCCATTGACCAGCGACTGATTGTGAGCCAGGAGAGTGGCGTCGCCAGTCCCTCGATGGCGAAAATTAGACCAGCAAACAAGATTTGGGGAATGAGGGCAAACGGCACCAGACTGATGGCTCGATCAGGGGTGGCCGATGCCGCACTGATAGCCAGGCCGAGTGCCATGCCCGCCCCTGACGAGAGGAACAGGGAGATGAAGATTTCAATCAGTGGTGGCAACAGAATACCGGTTTCGCCGGGCAACGCAACTTTGAACAGTAGCATGCCTAGTAAGACGATGGTCTGCACCAGGATCAACAGGCTCAGAACAGTAACTTTTGAAAACAGATATGGTCCGATCTGAAGGTTGACCAATCGCTCGCGCCGGTAAACCGCCTGTTCCTTCGTGATTTCACGCGCCGCGTTGATGATACCAAACCAGACACTCACGGTCGCCAGCATGAAGAGCACTTTCTTCGCTTCACCGCGTTGGATCAGGTCCTGGGCCTGCACACCGGTTAGTGCATCGCTACGCGCAACCAGCAACAGGAGTAAGGCGATGATAGGTGCTTGAAGCAACAGGATGAGCAGGTTACGACGATCCTGGAGCATTAAATCAAGGTAGCGCCTGGTCAGCAACCCGAACTGCCGCCAGGCCGAGATGCGTTGAGTCGTTTGCGACGTTTGACCACTCTCAACATGCGGGCCGGCGGGGGTAGCAGCCAGCCGCTCTGCAACATATTGCCGATGCAACGCCGATTGCCGATACCGCATCTCCCACAATTCAGCCAGACTCGGCGGTGACGCAGCCTGTGGGTGAGCTGCCTGCCATGCCTCGTATTCTGCACGTAAATCCTGGCGGACAACTGGATGATCGGCAGTGGCGACACCCTCAATCTTGGTGTAAATATCGGCAAAATCACCACTTGTGATCTGGAAGAAGTTTAGAGCCGCAGCCGGCGGACCAAAGAAGACCATCCGGCCATTGCCGGCCATGAAGATGACGTGATCACACTGGGTAATATTCGCGGTCGCATGCGTCACCAGCACCACTGTACGCCCGCTGTCGGCAAGGCGGCGTAGCGTATACATCATCTTCTTCTCCAGACCGGGGTCAAGACCGCTGGTCGGTTCGTCGAGAAAGAAGAGGCTGGGATCGGCAAGGAGTTCGGCACCGATGCTCACCCGCTTCCGTTGCCCGCCGGATAACGCCTCGATAGGTTTATCGCGATGAGCAGACATCTCGACATCATCAAGCACCCGCTCAATCCGGGCTACGATCTCTTGATCGGTTGTATCAGCCGGCAACCGCAGGCGAGCGGCGTACTCCAGAGCACGCTGCACAACCAGCGTGCGATGCAGGATGTCGTCTTGCGGAACGTACCCCAGTACTGAACGATAAGCGGCAAAATTGCGGTAGAAATCATCGCCGTTGACCAGCACCTCCCCCTGGTCGGCGGGAGCATAGCCACATAACGCCTTCATTAATGTGCTCTTGCCGGTGCCAGAGCCGCCAACAATCGCTACGAATTCGCGCGGTGCAATTGACAGTGATACGTCATGCAAGATGACACGCTGTACTCCGTTACGACTGACCACGCGCGACAGGTTACGCGCATCGATCCTGAGCGCACCACGCTGATCGTAGCGATCAAGGCTGGTGACGTTGTACACCAGCTTGAATGCCCCGATCTGGATCACGTCTCCCGGCTTGAGCACGACCGGCGCGGTTACCCGCTGACCATTCACAAATGTACCGTTGGTACTGCCCATATCGCGCAATAGCACACCACCACCAGGGGCGCGATCAAGCCGGGCATGAAAGCGTGAGACCTGCGGATTATCGAGAATGATGTCGCAACCGACGCGACCAATCGTGATCTCCGGATCGTTGGGATCGAGGAGAAAGCGGCTAGGTACTTCGCGCAAAGCAGCGGCTGTGGTCAGAGCCGCATTACGGTACGTCAGTGAGACAAAATTGCCTGTAGCCGGATCACCGATTCGCAACACATCGCCATCTGCCAGTTCACGCATCGTAATGCGTTGACCGGCGAACAACAGGCCATTACGACTGCCAACATCGACAATGCGGTGCCCCTGTCCATTCGGCTCGATACGAGCGTGCCGCCCACTGACAAAACGCGATTGCAGGACAATGTCGTTGTCGGGCGCCCGACCAACGGTCAGCAGTTGCGCGCCTAAAACAACATCACGTTCTACACCTGGCTCGCTGATATGGAGCGTCGCACCACCGGTAGTGATAATTGTAGAGGGACCGGTCGCTGCCGGAACCGGCAGTGAGCGACCACATGCGGGGCAAAATCGCGCATCCGAACGGGCTAGTGGGGCCTGACAAAAGGGACACACTGACGGTTGAGCGGGTGCCACAATCGCAGCTCCTGTGCTATAATGCAGGGCGTTTTAAGCAAACAATTCCTGTTTTGTGATAGCATATCTCGCTCTGATTTGCAATACCCTGAAACCAAGACATTAAGCGCCAGGCAACGAATCGGGTGCTGCATCCAGTATCGCATCCGCAACGTCATACGAGTCAGGAACGCGACCATCGTTCGGGAATGATAAGGACAACCGGTGGCAACGCACAAGCGCGGGCAATGCAGAATCTGTGGCAAAGCAACCGGGGCTACACAACAGGTATGCCCTCATTGTGGTGCCCCGCAGTCAGTATTACCCGAACAGGTGATTGTAACCGGTGAGCGGCAACTCACCCTTACCGCCGATACAATCAGTCTGCGTGATCTGCTGGTGATTGTGGAAGCAGGAGTTGCTTTCTGGCGCCGGCAATACGAGAACTCTACCGGTGTCGCCCGCGATCAGGCAGCTCAGGCGCTGAACGACCTCTCACAGATTCTGGCCAGTCTGGCACAACAAATCCGGCAGGGGCGCGAGACAGTACGGATCACAACCCGCCTACCGGCGCAACGACGCTACCCGCTGGCCTGTCCCCATTGTGGTCGTGGTAACCGTGCCGGTGCCAGCTTCTGTGTTTCGTGTGGGGCAGCCCTGCAACCACCCTGGCAAACCTCTGCGCTACCACCACCCCTGCAAGCCGAAATTGCCGTGCGGAGTCACGTCGGTCGGATGCGTCAGATGAATGAAGACACAGCATATGCCGGCAGGTTTAGCCTGGGTGACGAACCGCTCGGCTATTTACTGCTGGTCGCTGATGGCATGGGGGGAGCCGCAGCCGGTGACGTTGCATCACAACTGGCAAGTGCGACGGTCAAGACCTTTCTGCGACAGGAACTTAACACAACATTACCCACAACCGACGATGACTGGCTATCGTTGCTGCGATCAGCAGTGCAGGCAGCACACCGGCACATTGTTGCAGCGGCACGTAGCGATCCTCAGCGTGCCGGCATGGGAACAACCTTAACCCTGGCTCTGATCATTGAACGCCGGGCATACATCGCTCATGTCGGTGACAGCCGTGCGTACCTGATTACCCCTGGAACAGGTGATGAGACCCCGGTCTGGCATCAGCTTACCACTGACCACACCATCGTGGCACGTCTGGTCGATGTTGGCCAGCTTAGCCCGGAAGAAGCCCGCACTCACCCGCAACGCCACATCCTTTACCGCTCACTGGGAGCCGATCAACCACTGGAAATCGATACGCTGGTTCAACCATTGGCTATTGGGGATGTTCTGATGCTCTGCTCAGATGGATTGTTCAACCATGTGACCGATGAGGAGCTGGCGCAGATGGCTATCGTACACGAGCCGGGTCAGGCGGTGAGTGAATTGATAGATCTGGCCAATCAACGGGGTGGGAGCGATAACATTTCAATTGTCCTGGCTCGTTTCACCGGCATACCTGCAACAACATAGGTTGGACGATATGCACTGTTCGACATGTGGTACCGAGAATCGTTCCAATGCCCGTTGCTGCGCCGGCTGCGGTCAACCCTTACCAGGGCGAGAACCCTTGCCGGTTACCGATGCTTGCCTGAGCACAATGCTGACCCAGGCAATTGATCCACTCACATCACCGCTCAGCGGTGAGGAGGAGATGATGGAAGCGAACCTGCCTCTCTTTGCCAATCGGTTTGCGCCAACCTATCCGTTGCCCGACCCGTGGCCGGTTGGCGCACTGGAAGTGCGTGATCTGGCACCGTGGCAGCGGTGCTGGGCCTGCGGCTCAGTCGCGAATGAAGCCAATGAGTCGTACTGCATCGATTGTGGGGCCGCCCTCGAAGTACGTACCTATCCGGCTTTTTTATCGGTACGCACAATGCCACAAGGGCCAGCTCTCATCTCGCGCCTGGCTGATCCCCTGGTACGAGCGATGTTACCTGATATTGTCGAGCAATATGAATTCGATGAGTGGCAATTGACGGTCTTGCTCGATCAGGAGCTGCAATCACTGAACCCTCCTCTTGATGAGACAACGGCGCTTACGATGGGCGCTGCTCTGGCCCGGTTGCTGGTCAACCTCCATAGTGCTGGTATAAGCCTGGGAACAATCACCATCGACGATCTCGGTCTTATTGGACCGGCGAAGGTTTGCCTCCGCCACGCCAATCACCTGCGCCTGGTCAGCGATGATGAACGGGCAACAGCATTTCAGGCCGATTTACGCACACTGGCCGATGTGCTGGAACGACTGACTGCCATCCCGCGAACTACCCAGCGGCTGGACGAAGCTACTATCATTGATGCCGAACAGGCAACAGATAGCCTGGGGACTATCCTGCGTCAGATTCGTACCGGTGAGCTGCCCGATGCAACTGCCGTTGCCAGGCGACTGGAAGCGCTGCGTGATGAACGAACACATCCGATACCACTCTTGCAAGTTGCCGGTGCGTACAGTGATGTCGGGCGGGTGCGCGATCACAATGAAGATAGCCTGTTCAAACTCACCCTCTGTCTGGAAAACAACGGTCAACGACAAAGCTGGGGACTGTACATTGTTGCTGATGGTATGGGAGGGCACGCCGCAGGCGAAGTAGCCAGCGGGCTGGCAGTACGGCATGCGGCCCAGACAATTATTGACTCGTATCTGCAACAAATGCTGGCCGGCCCTCGTCTGTATCACGAAGCCGACATGCAATCCCTGGTACGTCAGGCAGTGCTGGCAGCGAATGAGGCGATCTACAACGAGGGACGTGCTCAGGCAAACGATATGGGTTCAACCTTAACGATGGCGCTGGTGGTCGGTGATCGGGCAGTGGTAGCTAACGTCGGCGACAGTCGCACGTATCTCTTTCGCGACGGGAAGCTGCAACGGATCAGTAAAGATCACTCGCTTGTCATGCGGCTGGTCGAACTCGGACATCTCCGCGAAGACGAGATCTATTCGCATCCGCAGCGAAATGCCGTCTTGCGATCACTCGGTGATCGCGCTGAGCCAGAGATTGATCTGTTTCAGGTCCGCCTGCGTCCGGGCGATGCACTCTTGCTTTGTTCAGATGGTCAGTGGGAAATGACACGTGATCCGGTCATGGAACGTATCATTACTGAGGAAGCCGATCCGCAACAAGCCTGCAAAATGCTGGTAGAAGCGGCAAACCAGGCGGGTGGTGAAGACAACATCGCGGTTATTCTGGTGAGACTAAGCCTATGAGATGTCCACAATGTGGCGCTAACCTGCACGAACAGATCATCTTCTGCCCGGAGTGTGGCGCACGGATCCGCAGAGAAGAAACGTCAGCCACAACCCCGCCACTTCAGGTGTTGCAGGGACGCTATGAGCTGCGACGGCGTCTCGGTGCGGGTGGAATGGGATCGGTCTATCTGGCCACAGATCGACGACTCAGTACAGCTCAGTGGGCGGTTAAGGAGATGAGCGATACCGCTATCACCTCACCGCTTGAACGCCAGCAGGCCCAGGCTGCATTCCAGCAAGAGGCAGAATTGCTGGCTCGATTGAGCCATCCTTCCTTGCCTCGAGTCACCGATCACTTTGAAGAGAATGGTCGGCACTACCTGGTTATGGAGTTTGTGCCCGGTGAGAACCTGCGCGATTATGTTAACCGCGTAGGGTTGCCGCGTCCACTGCACGAAGTTTTACGCTGGACAGCCCAGATTTGTGAGGTGTTGGCCTACCTGCATACCCAGCAACCGCCGATCATCTTTCGCGATCTGAAACCGACGAACATCATGATCACGCCAGAAGGCACAATCAAGCTGGTTGATTTCGGCATTGCCCGGCTGTTCAAGCCAGAAAAGGAGCGAGATACGCAGGCATTCGGCACCCCCGGCTACAGCGCTCCCGAACAGTACGGTCGTGGTCAGACTGATGCCCGCTCCGACATTTACAGTCTCGGCGTATTGATGCACCATCTGCTCACCGGTCACGATCCCAGCACCACACCGTTTCGCTTACCACCGATCACGCAGCTCAATCCCTCGGTACCGGCGTATATAGCAGCGGCGATTGCCCGCGCCACAGATAACGATCCGAGCCGCCGCTTTGCCAGTGTGATCGAGTTCCAGCAGGCACTTTTTGGCAGCCAACAACTGGTCAATGTGCAACCAGGCGTTGCATCAGTAGCTGCTCGCTCCGGCCCTATTGGCAGTGAGGTTACTGCCGTTACACCCAGTACCGGAATGGCCATCGCCGGGCGCTGGATCGGAATCATTAGTGATGTGTTGATGGTGGTTGCGATCATCCTGGCTGCCTTTACCCTTTTCGGCGCCGATGAGTTGTTCGGTGGCTTCGGGTTAATTCTCGCTATGGGAGCAATCCTGTTCGCGCTCATTGGTGGTACTCTCAGCCTGATTGCTCTGGTCAGTCCGAATACGGCTCAAACACTACACGGGCGGCGCGATGCGGCTATTGGCTTTGCGAGTAGTAGCGGCGCCTTTCTACTCTGTTGTGTGTTAGGTTTCATGATTGCACAGATGGGATCATAAGCGTATGGCTGATACAATAACTCTAACCTGCCAGTGGGGGCGTGCACCGATTCCATCCTCGACCACCCCGCAAGTTGGATATTTGCTCGTTGAAGCGGTAGCGCCGGCCACCCTGGCTCCTTCCCTTCCCCTCAACCTTTGCTTCGTGCTCGACCGTTCGGGGTCGATGCAAGGGGCAAAGCTCGATAATTTGAAAGCCGCAACCCGGCGGGTGATTGAGCAATTACAACCAACTGACATCGCAGCAATCGTCATCTTCGATGATACGGTACAGACACTGATCCCCGCCACGCCTGTCGGTGACCGCTCGGCACTGTTAGCCGCAGTTGACTCAATCAGCGAGGCCGGAGGTACGGCTATGTCGCTGGGCATGCAAGCCGGTCAGGTTGAACTTCAGAAGCACCTCGGTTCTGATCGTCTCAGTCGCATGCTGTTGCTCACCGACGGTCAGACCTGGGGGGATGAACCGCTCTGCCGCGATCTGGCTCGATCATTGGGTCAGGCCGGGGTACAGATTGTCGCTTTTGGGTTGGGCACCGAATGGAATGAGCAGCTTCTCGACGATATTGCCGCAGCCAGTAACGGCTATAGCGACTATATTGCTGCGCCAGAACAGATCGGCACCTTCTTTCAGCAAGCTGTGCACGAAGCTCAGGCAACAGTAGCAACCGAGACCCGTCTGCTCTTACGGTTTGTACGTGATGCCACGCCGCGCACCGTCTATCGCGTTAAACCGGTTATTGCCAATCTTGGCTATCAGCCGATTGGTGAATCGACCGTTGCCGTGCGCCTCGGCGATCTGGTTGGTGGACAGCCGGCAGCAGTTCTGATTGATCTGATGATTCCGCCACGAGCGAAAGGTCGGTTTCGGATTGCGCAGGCTGAACTTCATACCAAACCGATTCATCAGGGCAGTGAGCTTGTGATCAAGCAAGACATCCTGCTCGATGTAGCCGATCAGGTTGGGACGGAAAGTTACAATCCGGCGGTCATGAATCTGGTTGAGCGGGTTACTGCGTTTAAGCTGCAAACACAAGCGCTTAACGAAATGACCAGTGGCAATGTGGCCGGCGCCACCCAGAAACTGCGTGCAGCCGCCACTCGTTTACTTGATCTCGGCGAACTGGAGCTGGCAGAGAAGGCCCAGCAACAGGCTGTAGCGCTCGAACAGGGTCAACAACTCAGTCCGCAAGCCCAGAAAGAGCTGCGCTATGCGACACGCCGGCTCACGCAACGTTTAGATGATCACTAGGAATTTCTCTTACATTGCTGAAGAACAGAATGGTGTATATCTGATGTATCCGGCAAGTGTTGCCATCACGTGATTGCACTACTGTGGGAATATGGTCATCATACGCCTTGCCCTGTAGTCTTGCGTACAATGTGCTCACGGCGATGAGCACGGTGGTGCAAAATGAGAGAGCATTTTACGGATCATGTCATTCCTGATGTTAGAGAAATATTCTGAACATGGTTCCCTGATGTGTTTCGTTCGTCGCTAACTATAGCGACTGCTAGCCAGTATGAGGAACGACTATGATTATCTGTCCCTCTTGCGGTGCCCAGAATGATCCAACCAATCGCTTTTGTGACCAATGCGGTAGACGGTTGGCCGAACCGACTTCTTCATCGGTACCGCTTATGGTATCTCCCGATCAACCAACTGCACTAGCGCCATCCTGCCCGGCTTGCGGTGCGACTGTGTTGCCCGGTGAACGATTCTGTAGTATTTGTGGCGCTGACCTGATGACAACCCCGCCAGTACCGGCTGCTGGAAACGATCAGGCTACGTTGATTGCACCACCTGCCGGGCCAACCGCCGCTGATGCGCCGACGGTAATCGCACCGCCACCTACGGCGAACGAGCCGACGATCATCGCACCGCCTCCCGCCGCACCTGCCGAGCCAACCGCCGCCGATGCGCCGACGGTAATCGCGCCACCACCTGCGGCGAACGAGCCGACGATCATCGCCCCGCCTCCCGCCGCACCTGCCGGGCCAGCAGACTCCGATGCGCCAACGGTGTTCGCACCGTCGCCTACAGCGAACGAGCCAACAATCATCGCCCCGCCTCCCGCCGCACCTGCCGGGCCAGCAGACTCCGATGCGCCAACAGTCATCGCAGCGTCACCGGTGGTGGAAGGGCCGACGATTGTTGAGCTACCATCAGCAGCGCATGCCGAACCACCGGCGACTGATACACCGGCAGTCGGCGCACCGCCACCCATCGCACCGGCTGAGCCACCACATCCACCGGTTGTCCAAACGTCATCAGCACCCGTGGCTGCTGATATTACCGCTGAACGCGCACGCCTTGAAGCACTGCTGGCTGCCCATCGGGAAACGGTGGCGCAGTACGAACAGATGGCGGCTCGTTATCCGGCAGGTAGCGTCCCTGCATTTATCCTCGCCGGTCTTGATGCAGCACGGGCTGAACTGGCTAAAACCGAGGCTGATCTGGCAGCACTACCCAGCGGCCCAGACCCGGCTGAAGTTGCCCGACTGGAAGGTCTACTCACTGCCCATCGCGAGACAGTGGCACAGTACGAACAAATGGCGGCCCGCTATCCGGCAGGCAGCGTCCCCGCATTTATCCTCGCCGGTCTTGATGCAGCGCGGGCTGAACTGGCTAAAACCGAGGCTGATCTGGCAGCGCTATTAGGAAATGCTCCCGCACCTGCGCCTGCTGCGGTTGCGCATCCGGCAGCACCAACGCCAATTGGCACGCCAGTCTCAATTCTTCCTGCCCCAGAGGCATGTCTGGTACTGGCCGATGGGAGTGAGATCACATTAGCACCGGGCAAGAGCGAATACATTATCGGGCGAGAAGACCCAGTGAGTAATATTTTTCCGGAAATCGATCTAACCCCATACGGCGGCGAATTAGGCGGGGTGAGCCGTCAACACGCAAAGATTGTCCATATCGGCAATCAGTGGAGTATTGTTGATCTCAACAGCACCAACCATACCCGCGTCAACGGGCAGCGCATCGAACCGCAGACGCCAACACCGATCAGTGATGGCACAAAACTCCAGTTCGGCAGACTGGTTGCCACATTTCACGTGAAGTCATAGCGCTGTAGTTGAGCTTATCAGGTAGAACGGAAAAGAGACGAGGTGGCGATAGACAGCCTCGTCTCTTTACTGTTTACTCCAACTCTTGCGCAAAGATGTGCATCGCGCAGTCATACCCAGGCTAAAATGCGGCCAGGTGCTCTACCGGTAATATCAAACCTGGTAGCATAGAAGCATGGTACGATCAGCACTACTCTGCATCCTGAGAGCATGAGCCTCCGGCTCGCCCCGGGCTGGTATGGTGAGCCAGTACCAGCAACCACGATTACCATCCAGGAGGTGTGCCATGGCCAGGAAGCAGCCCTCCCAGAGCGTCGTGCCCGCATTGCTCGCTAACCTGAGGCAGAGCGCTGGCGTTTTACCACCCTGTTGCGCAACTACCGGGCTGCCCTATGGGACACCGAGGAATGTCGGTCGCTTTGGACGCCGTCCACAAACAATTGGCTGAAACAAGTACACCCGATCATCGCCATCATCAACGCCGCGCTGGCGGCGGCCGGGGCGTAGGAGTATCCAGTGGCCTTCCACCCCCAAAACCACTCGCACCACGGCAAGTAACCAAGAGTCACCAGCGTCTGATAGTAGTGCTCATCACCTCCCTGCGTCCACGAAAAAGCCAAACTTCACAAATGGGTCAATATCCGCCTAAAGAGGCGAAAGGTTTACTGGTTACGCTGCATACTACTTCTCGTCGTCACCGCCAGCAATCCGTCGCATCCGTGCCGCGATAGCGGCTGCACCGAGTAATGCCAGCATCGAACTGCAAAACACCAGCAGTAGCCAGATGGCGTAGCGATTGAGCAGAGCATTGATAGGGGATTGCTCAGGCTCCTGGCGTAGTCGTGATGATCCGTGATCGCCGGCAATCGTCTGTTCAGGTATTGCCGACAAGGTAACACCATGCGCCGCGTGCAGCGATGGAGGTACGATCACCGCTATGGTCACGCATACTGCGATCAGAACGAACCAGCCCCATTGTGTTGGTTGAAACATACGTTCATCTCCATACCGACAATCACTATCCTGCCCTATCATAACGCGAGTTGGGGATACAGGACTCCAATGCCTGAAGGAACTGAACCGCTTCAGCATTGCGGTTTGGGCAGCACGCCGGCACGTGTGGTTAGATGGCTCGATTGCGGTCAATCGCAATGCACGTAGGGGCGCGCAACCGTGTAGCTCCTGCTCGTCACATCAATCTTGTGATGTCGGTGCAAACAGCAAAGCTGATTGTCAGTGGAGATAGTCGTCAGCTCAACGCTTAACACTACGTTCACACATCAGAAACAGCAAGCGCTGCGGATGACTCTTCATCCGCAGCGCATCAGTGTATGTGCCGCCTTACCCTCACACCATCGCACGCTGTTTAACCGGCTGGTCGTCTGCGATCACACCATCGCGCACGCTGATAATGCGCTCGGCGTATTGGGCAACATCGTGTTCGTGGGTGACGAGAATGACCGTAATCCCTTGTTCAGCATTCAACCGCTGAAAGATGCCCATAATCTCTGCGCCGGTACGGGTGTCAAGAGCACCGGTTGGCTCATCAGCCATGATGATCCGTGGCTCGTTGACCAGCGCCCGTGCAATGGCTACCCGTTGCTGCTGGCCACCGGATAACTCGTTTGGCCGGTGGTGGAGCCGGTCTCCCATACCTACCGCTTCCAGTGCCCGTCGCGCCCGTTCCTGGCGATCAGGACGCCCTCTGCCATAAAGCATTGGCAGTTCAACATTCCGTAGCGCTGTAGTGCGCTGGAGCAGCATATATTGCTGAAAGACAAACCCAATCTTCTCATTGCGAATGATCGCCAGCTCATCATCACTTAGATCGCCAACATTTACCCCCTCCAGCAAATACTCGCCTGATGTTGGCCGATCAAGGCAGCCGATGATATTCATCAGCGTGCTTTTCCCACTCCCTGATGGCCCCATAATCGCGACCATCTCACCTTGCTGAATACTCAGTGAAATCCCACGCAGCGCGTGGACTTCGGTTTCTCCCATGACGTACACTTTGGTAATATTGTTGAGTTGAATGAGCGGTTGTTGCATAACGCCTCAGTGGGTATGTCAGTCCTGAAGATTCCTCTGCATCCATTGTACTTGAGATCAGGGAATGTTGACCCCTGCCAGTCTATTCCTGTCTTTCTGCAAAGACTGGTATAATATTGACAATATTATGACGTTATCGTATTGCTATTTGTTGAGGCATATATGACCGATTCGACTGCTGCCCGTCCGTTAGAGATGGATAAAGCCTACGAGCATCGGCTCGTCGAGCAGCGACTCTATGAATGGTGGGAGCGCAATGGTCTCTTCGCGCCACGTGATGATGCTCCTCGCCCCCCGTTTGTAATCTCGATTCCGCCACCCAACGTGACCGGTGAGTTGCATCTCGGCCACGCGATGTTTGTCGCCATCGAAGACCTGCTCATCCGCTGGCGGCGCATGCAGGGTTATCAAACGCTCTGGGTGCCCGGTACCGATCACGCCGGGATCGCTACTCAGACGCAGGTCGAGAAGCTGCTTGAACGGGAAGGCACCTCACGCCAGGCGGTTGGTCGAGAAGAGTTCTTACGCCGTACCTGGGAATGGAAAGAGAAGTACGGTGGTGAGATCACGCGCCAGTTGCGTCGGTTAGGGGCATCGTGTGATTGGTCGCGCGAGCGCTTTACGCTCGATCCCGGTCTATCCCGTGCTGTGCATACCGCCTTCAAACGGTTGTACGACGATGGCCTGATCTATCGCGGCACCTACCTGGTCAACTGGTCGCCCAAATTGCAGACGGCGGTTAGCGATCTCGAAGTAGAGTACGAGGAGCGCAACGTTTCCATCTGGTACGTGCGCTATCCCGTTCGCACGGCAGATTGGGCCGGCCCGACAGCACCCTGGGGATCGGGACAGTGGGCGGCTGGCGCGACGGAGTTTATCACTGTAGCAACCACACGCCCTGAGACGATTCTGGGTGATACAGCGGTAGCGGTTGCTCCTGGCGATCCGCGTTATGCCCATCTGGTCGGCAAAGAGGCGATTCTGCCGGCGCTCGCCCGTCCGCTGCCGATTATTGCCGATGAGTATGTTGATCCCGAATTCGGCTCTGGAGCAGTCAAGATTACACCCGCCCACGACAAGAATGACTACGAAATCGGTAAGCGTCATCACTTGCCGATGATCAATATTCTCAATCCTGACGCGACGATCAACGAGGCCGGTGGCCCTTACGTTGGTCTGGATCGCTTTGAGTGCCGCAAGGCCATCCTCGCCGATCTCGAACGCGAAGGACTGCTGGTCAAGACCGAGCCGCACAAGATGAATGTCGGGATCAGCCAGCGTGGTGGCGAGATCATTGAACCACTCCTCTCGGAACAGTGGTTTGTGCGGACACGCCCGCTGGCCGATCTGGCGATTGCTGCGGTACGCGATGGCCGGGTGCGGATCGTGCCCGAACGCTTCGAGAAGGTCTATTTCCACTGGCTCGAAAACATTGAAGATTGGTGTATCTCGCGTCAGCTCTGGTGGGGGCATCGGATTCCGGTCTGGTATATGCCCGATGGTTCGATTGTGGTGCCCGGCCCTGATGAGCCACCGCCGGCTGAGGGTGTGCAAGACCCCGATGTCCTCGACACCTGGTTTAGCTCAGGTCTGTGGCCGTTCAGCACGCTCGGCTGGCCCGACGAAACCGACGATTACCGCCGGTTCTATCCCACCAGCGTGATGGAGACCGGGTACGACATTCTCTTCTTCTGGGTGGCCCGCATGATGATGATGGGCTGCTACTTCACCGGTCAGCCGCCCTTCCACACCGTGTATCTGCACGGTCTGGTACGCGATGAGCATGGCCGCAAGATGTCGAAGTCGTTCGGTAATGTGGTCAATCCACTCGACATTATTGAGCAGTACGGTGCCGATGCGCTACGGTATACGCTGGTGACCAGTGGTACGCCCGGTCAGGACGTGAACCTGAACCCCCAGCGCATTGAGTCGGCACGCAATTTTGCCAATAAAATCTGGAACATTACCCGCTTCGTCATCAGCAAGCTCGGCAACCTGCCGCGCACCGAGTCCAGCAAAGTGACTGCTGAGTCGCTCCAGACCGCAGGCTACACCCTGGCCGACCGCTGGATTCTCTCGCGCTATGCCCATCTGGTGGCCGAGGTAGATCGCCTGATGGAAGGCTACAATTTCGGCGAAGCCGGTCGCCAGATTCACGATTTTCTCTGGGGCGAGTTTGCCGACTGGTATGTCGAGATTGCCAAAGTGCAGCTCGAAGGTGATGAACAGCGGAACGAATTGACCCGGCGCGTGCTGTTCACCGTACTCGACGGTAGCCTGCGCCTGCTCCACCCCTTCATGCCATTCGTCACCGAAGAGGTCTGGCAATACCTGACCGAAGCCTACCAACGGCCTGATCCTGAACCGGCCACACCGTTTGCCGGGCTTGGGTTGCGCACAATCAGTTATGCGACGTATCCAGAGCCGGCACCGCTGGTGGCGATGCGTGATGAAGCGGCAGAAGCCGATTGGTCATTAGTCCAATCCTTGATCGTGGCAATTCGCAACGTGCGCAGTGAGTACAAAGTTGAACCGGCGAAGCTGGTTGCAGCGACGGTCGTTGCCGGCGACCGCGTCGACCTTTTGCAGGCACAGGCTGCGCTGATTAGCCGACTGGCCCGTGTTGCAGCCGGTGATCTGGTGATCGTGAGCGAACTGGCCGAAAGACCGCGACAGGCGGCTTCGATAGTAATCGGCTCGGTGGAATGCTTCCTGCCGCTGGCCGGTATGATCGATCTCGCCGCAGAACAGGCGCGCTTGCAGAAAGAGTTGGCCCAGGCTGAAGCTGATGTGGCCCGGCGTACAGCCCGGCTAAACAACGAAAGTTTTATCAGCAAAGCCCCTCCCCATGTCGTTCAGCGCGAGCGCGAAGGGCTGGAAGCCGCGCAGGCAGCCCTGGCCCGACTACGCGAGCGCCTTGCCGAACTGGCCTGATTGCGCAGGTTGTACGTAGAGAAGAAGAGGGACGGGAGTGGCGCCCGTCCCTCTTTACATCAACTCTGGAGTCATAAGATTTCATGTCAGCCAATCATTACCCGATTCTGCACCTCTGAACAATGCAGCACCGCAGGCAAGAGCTGGTACCCCCTGGGAGCGCCCGCCTTCGTCGCGGTCATCACCTGTGAACGCATGCACTGCTAAAACACGCTGGACGGTTTATTCCTGTTCCCAACGGGACGGGTTAAGGTGAGGACGTATCGCGTATCACATCTGGTAGCAGCGCAAGCTCGACGTGTTATCCACCATCACCCTGCCGCCACATCTGAGCGCTGATGCGTGGAACCAGTACCTCTGCACTGGCGATCATACACCAGCGCCTCGCCGGTGGCACTTCAGTACGGCGCATCCCCCTGAAAGAGGCATATCTCTATAGCAAGAGTTGGTATTACACCTTGGGGAGGTCGAAGCGTAGTGTTAGCGTCATCCGCAGCCTGATGGCGTATCGGCAGGTGAAGGTATCAGAGTCACCTCTCCTGCTTCCCGTCTTCACTACCCAAATATCACAAATACTCTCGCTGATTGACACGGCGACGCCACTCTTCTTTGATCTCAATCGCAGTTCCCTGCGAGACCAGAAAATCGAGTAACAACCGACCAAACGTATTTGCCTGTTCGAGAAACGGAAAGTGACTGGCTTTAGGCAGCACAAGCAACTGGATCGGACGCTCCGCCAGTTCATTGAGAAATGCGGCATGTGCAGCATTGACAATCGGGTCTTTCCCACCGTAGACCGCCAGCAGTGGTGTCTGCAAGGAGATGATGTATGGGCGGAGATCGGTCTCTAACAACGACTCGTGAACCTGTGACAATACCTTCTCACTCAGGCTCGACGTATCTTCTTCAATCTCCTGCTGAATTTCAGCATCTGCCACCTGCAATGTCCGCACCATACGTGCCCAGCCATTCTGGCTGGTATTCATCCCCAACAGTCGCGAGAGTGTGCCCGGCTTGATGTGTTGCGCCAATACCTGACCGTGTAATGGCGTACAGACGGTGAGCAGACGGTTGAATCGCTCAGGGTGTTGATGAGCAGCGAGGATCGCGACCATACCCCCCATGCCGTGACCAACCAGCGTAGCGCGCGCAATACCAAGACGATCCATAAATTGAGTCAACATCTCGACATACGTCGGCACGGTAAACTGGTCGCCACGGCGGTCGCTTTCGCCAAACCCCCAGAAGTCAAAGGCGTAGGCGCGATGGCGCTCTGAAGCAATGTCCATAATTGGCACCCAATAGCGCCACGAACCGATCCAGCTATGCAGAAAGATGATCGGCTGGCCACGACCAAAGACTTCGTAGTGTGCCAGACGGTTATCGAGGTGGATAACGCTCATAGTTCCACCTCCTCGGTGTACGAGCCATTTGTCTCTTGCTGTAGCGGTATGGCAAAAGCAAATGTGCTTCCCTTTCCTAATTCACTCGTCACCCAAATCTCGCCACCGTGCATTTCCACCAGTTGTTTGGCAATGCTCAATCCCAAACCAGTACCACCGGCTATATCGCGCAGTGGATTGTCGGCCCGATAGAATGGGCGGAACAACTTCTTTAATTGTTCAGGTGACATACCGACACCAGTGTCTTCCACCTCGATTTGCATCATATTCGCCCGATTGAGGAAGGCGCGCACGGTGATCGAACCGCCTTCATAGGTGTATTTCACCGCGTTAGAAAAGAGATTGAAGATGATCTGGCTCACACGCTTTTGATCGGCAGTGACCGGTGGCAGGGTTGGCGGGGCATCAATCCGTACTGTCATACCCTTGCGCTCATATTCGAGCCGCAGCGATTGCACCACTTCGTCGATCACCGCTGGAATCTCAACCTGAGTAAAGGTGAGCTTCTTCTTCGAGTCGGGTCGTGAGAACTCCAGAATGTCTTCAATCAGTGCGCGAAGCCGGTTGGTATTGTTCTTGATAATCGTCAGATAATTGATCTGATCTGGCGTCAGATTCAGACTGGCGGTGAGTAGCAACACATCAACATAGCCCTTGATGGCTGTGAGCGGTGTTCGCAATTCGTGGCTGACATCCGAGATGAACTGCCGCTTCTCTTTATCAGCCTCGATCTCACGGGTGATGTCGCGGAGAACGACGACTTCCCCGTAATGCTGACCATCGGGGCCGCGTACCGGCGCAATATTGACCGCGATAACCTGCGATGGATCGGTGAGATCGACCGATGTACTAAAGATTCCCTGGCTCTCCCGCATGCGGCGCAGACCCTGCACAATCCCGTTATAGATCGTCTGGGCACGTCGACGACTGGTCTCATCGTCACCGATGCTGGCCAGTTGCTGCAACGGCTGGTTGAGAACCTGGCTGGCAGGTATATCCAACACTTGCTCGGCAGCAGGGTTGAAGAGGGTGATCTGCTGGCGCGTATCAAGCACAATCACACCCTCGGTCATTGAGCGGAATACTGCCGCGCTCTTCGAGGTCTCTTCGCGCTGTTCTTCAAGCAACACAGCGTTGCGGAGTGCCAGATCATTGATGAAGTTGTAGAGCTGCGCATTATTCACTGCGGCAGCGATCACACTGGCCACTGTACCGAGCAGGTTCATCTGTGAAGCACTGAAATAGTGGCGCTGCGTGCTGGACAGGATCAGAACACCAATGGCGTTATCACTGGTTTGCAGCGGCACACCGGCCACCGATTGCACATCGTCAGCCCGTCCGGGTTCTTTGAGCCAGCGTGGATCGTGTTTGACATCGGGAATATTGACTGCTTCCAGATGCTGGATAATCCAACCGGCCAGTCCTTCAGTACCATCGGCAAAGCGTAGCGGGATGTTGGCAATTTCGGCCCGCCCACGCCCATGCAATACCGCACGACAGAACAACTCGCCGGTTACCGGATCGCGCAGCATGAGCGAACCACGCTCCACACCCAGGTTCTCGGATGTTAACTCCAGGGCACGCTGAATAATCAGGTTCAGGTCAAGCTGCGTTGTCAATTCCAGTGTAATCCGGTTAACTGCCTCCAGACGTTCTTTCTCTTCCGAGAGCAGCCGAGTCGCCTGTTCCAGTTCGGCAGTCCGCTCACGAACCCGGGCATCCAGATCGGCGGCCAGATTGCTGATCTGGTCAAACAGGCGCGCATTCTGGATTGCCTGACTGGCCTGACTGGCGATGGTGAAGACCACAGCCAGCATCTCTTCGTCGTAGACATCTGGCTCGCCTGTGCTGATAGTCAACACCCCGACCAGTTCATTATCGACCAGCAATGGCGCACCAATCCACGAACCATCCTGCCATCCAAAGCGTCGCAACTCGTTGAAGCGCGGGTCCTGGTGCGTATTTGTTATCAAGACCGGTTGATGATCGATAGCCATAGCCTGGAACAGGCTACTACTCTCCAATACGATGCTTTTAACAAGGGATGTGGTAACGCCAAAGCCACGTTCTTCACTCACCCGCAGATCACCATACCCCTCATCGCGTAAGAGCACTGCTGCGTGGTCGTAACGGACGATTCGCTGCAACTGGGTGAGTACCAGGGTTTGAATTTCGCGCAGCGCCAGCGTCGAGGTAAATGACTGGGCAACTTCGCGCAACATATCGGCCTGATACCGCCGTTTTTGCTCAAGGGCGAAGAGCTGTGTGCTCTTGAGCGCCTGACTGGCCTGATTCGCCAGGATTGACAGCAATGAAATCTGGTGTGGTGTCCATTCATGCGGCGTGCGCATCCCTACCCAAATCACAGCCAATCGTTCTTCGATAGGGCCGACAGCAACTCCCAACGCGCTTCGCACACCCAATTTGAGAGCATGATGGTCGCCATTATCGAAATCAGCCAGGTCACTGATCGCAATCGGCTGATCGCGACGCAAAAGGCTGGCAGTTAAGCCATCGCGACGAAAATCGATGTACAGATCTTCCCGAAATTCAACGCCATCAATCAGTACCTGGCGTTCAATGTTGCCACGTCGATCAAGGCGCAGCACGGCTGCCAGTTCAGCCCGCAGCAAACGTACTGCTGCATCGGCCAGCAACATCTGAATCGTATCCGGATCGAGGGTTCCCGATAGGTTCTGCGATACCTCGAACAACGTACTCATCTCGCTGGCATTTTGGCGAATCTCGCTAAAGAGACGAGCGTTGTTGAGGGCTACTGCGGCCTGATTCGTGATCGTTGTGACGAAGCGCAGATCATTGTCATCAAACGCATGCTGGGAATAACTCTGAATGTTGACGACCCCCAGCACCTGATCACCGTAAATAATCGGCACAACCAGGTAGGACTCCTCGATCCATTGATCATCACCAACCCGGCCCTGATCAACAACCAGCCCCATAGACCGCGCAGCCGCAGCCGTCCCTAGCAGCAATGGCCGGCGATTGCGAATGACCCAACCATTCGTTCCACCACCTAGCGGTCGTGGTTCTAGGAAGAGCCGCGTGCCACGATCATACGCGATGGGATAGCTGATCGTATTGGTTGACTCATCGTACAACCCGATCAGAGAGGTACTGGTATCGATAATCTCGCCGATACCTTGATGCAGGCGTTCGATCAATTCATAAATATCAAGCGAAGCATTAACGGCAGCACTAATGCGATTGATGATTGTTAATTCCGAAATTCGCTGTTCACGCTCTTCAAAGAGGCGAGCGTTTTCGAGGGCAATTGCGGCCTGGTCGGCCAGTCCCGCCAGTAACAGCATCTCATCGTTGGTAAACTGCCGTCGGTAATTGGTCATCACACTGAGCACACCAATGATCTGCTCGCGGTAGATGACCGGAACACCCATGAACGAAATAAGGTTGTTACGCTGCTGGTAATTTGGATAGAGCGACCCACCCAGTGAATTGACATCTTCGATAATCAACGGCTGCCCGGTCTCAGCAACCCGTCCGGTAAACCCCTGACCAATCGGCACCCGCATAGTGCGACCCTGCTCGGCGGGAATACCATCAAGTGCAGCCGGCGTCAGTACATTGCCTTCACTGATCGTCCAGAGAGCGACTGTGGTCACGTTCAACTGTCGGCTCACCAGCTCCATCAGTTTATTGAGCACCTCCTGGGGCCGCAGCAGCGACGATAAGATACGTGCTGCATCGAGCAGGGTGGAAAGTTCGCGTACCTTCTGGCGGGTCGCCTCGGCACTGCGCTGTGCCTCGGCTGTCGCACGGGCACGCGCGATCGCAGTACTGGTCTGGCTGGCAATCGTCTGACACAGCTCCAGAATTTGTGGCGGGAAGCTTCCAGTTCGGCCAACAAAATCTAACCCGACGGCACCGATTACTTCGTCGTTCAAAATGATCGGGATAATCCCGATGGAGCGAATGTCCAGTTCACGGAAGATAGGATGCGATGGTGCAAACAACGGGTCATGTTGGGCGTCTTCCGAGACGAGTGGTCGCTTCTCTCGATCCAGCCAGTCAACTGACGGATTGTCAAAGAGTTGAATACGTATTTGATCGAGCAATCCACTATCCACGTACTCGGCTACCGCCGGTGCATAGCCGCTGGCGCGGTCATAGATCACCATTCGCGCCTGATCAACGCCGGTGATAGCGCCCATGGCGTTGACGATCTCTTGATAGATCGCCTTTAAATCGGTCAGGGCGTTAGTGGTAGTTGCCACCCGGTTGAGAATGGCTAACTGCTCAACCTGGGTCTGGGCCTGTTCAAGCAAACGGGCATTCTGAACACCGAGCGCCAGTTGATTGGCAATGGTCATCAGAAATTCGCGCTCACGCTCTCGGTAGATGCCGGGCGTATAGCTCATCACCGCCAGCACACCAACCACAGTCTGGTCACCAATTAGCAACGGTACGCCAAGCCATGCTGCCGAACGGCGATCCGATCCAAACGGTACTGGCTTGAAGCGAAAATCGGATTGCTCCAGTTCTTTGCTCAGATCAACAAATTGCAACGGTTGACGTGTGCGGATGATGTACTCGGTCAGGCTTCCCGGCGTCGGAGGCTGACGATGATCGGTGAATTCCTCTGCACCCTCATCGACTTCGTAGCACAGAGTCATCTCGTCATGTTCGGGATCGTACAGAAATGCCACGAACGAGTCGAGGCTCAGGAACGCCTGAATGTGTTTGTACACATCACGCAGCATTTGCCGCTGATCAAGGGTAGAAGCAATGATCTGCCCGATGCGATTAATAATATTCAGTTCAGCGATCCGCTGTTCACGTTCAGCAAACAGACGGGCATTTTCCAGTGCTATCGCCAGTTGATTGGCTAATGCCGCCAGGAAGCGCAACGTGCGATCATTGAAAGCACCCGGCGTTTCGCTCTGAACTGAGAGCACACCGATAACTGCGCCCTGACTGATCAGTGGCACGCCAAGCCACGAACGTATCTGCTGCCCCTCGCTCACCAGGAAACGCGCTTCATTCCGCAGATCACTGGCCAGCAGATCATCGATCCGTAAGGGGTTGCCCTCGTCAATGATTTTAGCGATCAGGCCAGTTTTGGGGGCAACATATTTCTCAAACCCGGCCACAGATTCGCCGCGTTGTTTGAACAGTTCAAAGCGGACAGTATTCTGATCAGCGTTGTAGCTAACGAGATAGAAGAAGTCGGGTATACCGAGGAATGCCACAATCTCTTGATAGACCCGTTCCAGCAGGATGTCGAGATCCGTCGTCGAAGTGGCTGCCGCGCCAACGTGGAAGAGTGCCGCCATCTCTTCCGCCCGATCACGAGCCTCGCGCAGCAAGAGATGGTTTTCGATCACTATCGCAGCCTGATCGGCAAAGATCTCCAGTGGCTCTACTTCACGGGCAGTCGGGCGTCGGCGATTTTCGTTGTCGCTGGCAAAGATGATGCCCAGCAGCATCCCCTCGGTTGAATAGAGCGGCACACAGAGTCGATCATCAAGTTGCCATTCGTCGGCATCTCGCTCATCTACGAATGGATGGTAATCGAAGATACCGGTATCAAAGCCTGCTTCCAGCTTGTGCGCCTCTTCAGCCGGGACAAAGTAGGCTCGCCCCAGGCGGAAACGAGGATCAAGATAGCGCGTTACCAGGGCCAGATCAATGGGGTGTTGGGCCAGTCTGGCTTGCTCAGCCAGCGGAATCCCGGCAGCCACCTCCAGATACAGCCGGTTTGGATCGTCGAGCCGGCTCAGGCAGAAGAGTACTGTGCGCAGACCAAGTGCCTCGATAATGCTGTACCCGATCTGCTCCAGCAAACTGGACAGTGATTGATCGGCACGCATAGCCTGACCGATCTCGAGCACATCACTCAGAATGTCTGCCCGGCGTTGCAGCATTTTCGCCATGTGCTCAAGCTCAAGGTAATGCTGTGCGTTACCGATCCCGATGGCCGCCTGGTGCGTCAACGCCCGCACAAATTCACTCGCTTCAAAATCGAAATGGCGGGGCTGCTCGGCCATCAGCAACACCAGACCATACACACTACCCTGGTAGAAAATTGGTGCTGCCAGCGCCGAATTAGCTGTAGGGCAATGCAAAGCGGTACGCTCGTGTTCGCCCAGATAATCACTGAGAGCAATCTCGCGGCGCGTCAACGCTTCCTGAGCCGTCAAAATGGCATGGTCGAGCTGACTGCCCAATATCTGGCTACGGATTGGTGGAGCATAACCAATAACTTCGACAATAACAAAAGTATAGCTCTCGGTTTCCAGATCATCTTCAGCCAGCCGTGGTAACCATTCACCCGATACAGCGTATGTATGATTCGCCGCCACTCGTAATGCAATCAGGCCATGGCTGGCACCAGTTGCACGCAGCGCCTGTTCGAGCACAAATGCCAGAATTTCATCCTGATTGAGCGTGATTGCCAGTTGGCTACCGATGCGCTGCAGGGCACGTAATTGCTCAATCCGTTGTCGCAAGCTACTGTCTACCTGGGCAAACCGGTTGGCATTCGCAATTGCCCGTGCCGACTGACCGGCTAAAATACCGATCAGGCGTTCATCTTCGGCATTGAAATTGTTTACCTGAGTTGAAACCAGTTCAAGGGTACCGAGCAGCGTGTTACCACTACGTAAAGGAATTCCGAGATAGCTTCGTGCACGGAGATTGCCATTCAACGTCAGCCCACTGATGTCATCGAGGGCACCAAGCCAGGCTGGTGGCCGACTTAGATCATCAATTCGCAGCAGACGTTGATGACGAATCAACCAGGAGCTAAGGGTGTCACTTTCATCACCCACCTGACAACGCAGGTGTTGCTGATAGGCAACCCGTAGACGCTGGTTACGCTCATCGAAGAGGGTGATCCGGCCACCGCTGAAATGAACCAGCTTCGCCGCACCGGTCAACGTTGCTTCAAGCGTCTCTTCAAGTGACAGGTCGGCAGCGAGAAGCTGATTAATCTGTTGTAAACGCTCCAATTCACCGGCCCGCTGCTGGGCAGCATCGTACAGCCGACGGTTTTGCACCGTAGTCGCAATCTGAGCGCTCAGCACCTGCAACAGATTGCGTTCGATCTGGTCGAGCACGTAGCCGGCTGCGGCATATCCAATTGCCAGAAATCCAACCATCTGCTCTTTACTGCGCAACGGTACCAGCCATACGCTATGACAGCCGGCTGCCACTGCGTGGGCGGTTATCGGATTGGTTTGCGCAGCATCGGCAGTGTCAGAGATCAGGGTCGGTTCATTCCGCTCACTCAACTGCTGCAAGGCAGGGGTGAGGGGGATCGAGTCTTGATAATCTGTCTCGACATGACGTTCGCTGTAGATGGTAATGGTCTGAACAGTACCGGGCTGGTCAGGGTGAGAAAGATAAACTGCCCCGAAATCGGCATGCAGTGCTACGGCCATGTTTTCAGTAGCACGTGCAATGGTCTCCTCAATGGCCAGACTTGAACCAATTTCAAGGCTATTTTCGTAAAGGACGAACAGCTCGCGTGCATGACGACTTTCGTGCTGTTGCAGAGCTGTCGCGTGTAGTAACAGAGCTAATGGTCGTGCCAGCGATTGAATGGTGTAAGCCGCCTCCGGGCCGGGATCGAGAAGTAACAGCAAACCAACCAGCTCAACCCCGACGGTTAGCGGTTCGACCAGAAGTGGCCATGTGGAGGATGCCCCGCGACGCTGGGTACGACTCCGCCACATTCCCTGTTGGGTGGTTTGAAACGTTACCGTTTGCGCGATGGTTTCGTTATCGGCGATTGCCAGTTGTGGCGGGAAGATGGAGTCCCCGGCACTGCTTACCGCTCTGGTCAGTATTTGCTCATTGAAGTTGAACCAGTAGAGAGCCAGAGCCTTCGCCGGTAAGAGTGTACATGCCTGGCGGCACAACTGCTCCAGTGCGACACTCATATCGCCGACGCCGATATTTTCCAGCGTCGCATACCCCAGCGCGCGCAGTTGCTCGATACGCTCACTCAGGCGCGCACGTTGCCAGACTGCCAGCAGGGTCGTAATTTGCGTAACAAGTGCTGTGGTAAATGCCGGCTCGAAGACAGCCGCCAGCGTTAATCGTCCGTAAAGCTGGGATGAGTCACGCAATTCAAGTGCGTGACCATTGATCGGCGTTTCACCCCAGCTTACACTGGCGATCTCTTGTTCGTTGGCAAGTAATGCCAGACGTCCACCAACGCCGAGGTGACGTTCGAGCAGTTCACCGATCAAATGACACAGCGCTACCGGCTCGGTCTGGCCGAGGGGGCGTTGGCTGTGCAGGGCTAACTGGGCAAGTAACTCCCAACCCTGTGTCGGTGCTCCGGTGACCGTCGTACTCATAGTAACACTATCGCTCCTGCTGGCGTGTCTATTCTGCTCTGAGGACTACTTCGCATGCATAAACGAGACGCAGATCGACATTTGGTAATGGATGCCGGCCCCTGATCAGGAGCGACCATAGATAGCAAAGCTGCGTTTACCTTGCTCACGGGCTTGAATGAGTGCCCGCTGGCGCACCTCCTCAGCCACTTCACTCAGCTCGCGAATGTCGGCAAATGGGCCATCATCCTGGGTCAGAACCCCAATGGAGAGCGACATTAACGGTGCCTGGCGGGTTTCACCGGTGTCGTCAACAAACTCGATATAACCCTGTTTACGATGCCGATAGTTATAATGCAAACCGATCTCTTCATCAAAGCGAGCAATGATGCGTTCACAGATAGCGTGGCTTCGTTCAGGAAGCGTCGTGATCATGAACGACTGACCAACCGATTGTTGACCAACAAATTCTTCGTTACCACCCAGCTCACTCACCACTTCGTTCAGCATCAGGGCAACGAAGCGCAGCACATCTTCGCCAACCACCGCGCCGTACACGTTCGTAAACGTCTCAAACCCATTGATATGAACATTGATCAGTGCCCAGCGCGGTGCCACCAGGAGCTGACGAAGCTGGTCATTCAGCAACTCAGCCGTTGGTAGATTGGTTACCGGATGCAACTGATTACGGCGACGTGCCTCTTCGAGCTGGTTCTTGACAATCGTGTGCACCTCTTCGATATCGAAGGGTTTAACGATGTAATACTGAGCCTGTACTTCACCCAATCCGATCAGCCGATCACGTCGTTCACCACGCGCTGTCAGGAAGATGATTGGAATATGGCGGGTACGTGGGCTGGCGCGAAGGGCACGTCCAACGTCATACCCCTCCATATCCGGGAGATTGACATCGAGCAGGGCCAGATTTGGTGGCGTTTTGCTGCAAATCTCAAGTGCCTGTTGACCGCGTAGAGCAGTGTAGACTTCATACCCCTGAGCAGTGAAGTAGATTTTCAACAGGCTGGAGATGTCTGGCTGGTCCTCAACGACGAGGATTCGTTCTTTGCTCACAGCGATTTCTCCTCGCGAAACGGCGGTTACAACCGCTGGCTCGCACTGATGTGATCGGGCATGCGGCCATTCCCGGCAGACTGATTGGAACGAAGCGAACTCATCCGTACCGGCGAATCACCCTCTGATGGCGAATTGACATCTGGTCGAGCCGGATCATAATAGACGTTTGGCCAGTGGTAAATAATCCGTCGCGGTTCTCCGGTTGCTTCATCGATGTCGTTCAGGTCATGACCGGCTACGGTCTTCCGAATCAGATTCTGTTCGTTGTCAAAGATTATAACAGCATTTGATTCTATCATGCGACCAGGATAGATGACAAATCCGCTCCCCAGTTTCACGTTGTGTCCGACCGCTGAACCGAGTACCGGCATATTGACTTCGACCGGGACACCTTCGTGGATAACTTTAATCGGTTCACCTTGCAGATTGAAGTCGGTGAACACGTTGTTGGCACCGATGAAGGTATTGCGCCCGACGACACAGAGTTGCAGCGTGCTGTTCTGGGCAACCATGCTGTTTTCCATCAGGGTCGTCATGAACAGGCCGGCATTGAATGGCAGGAAGCAACGATCACTGACCACGCTGAGCATGATCTGTGATCCCTGCATAATGTTCACGTTATTGCCAATATAGCTGTTCGCTATTACCACACCTGGCCCGATGTAGACATCATCGCCGATAACCGTTGGGCCGTGGATGATAGCAGTTGGGTCAATCGAACAGCGCTTTCCTACCTTCACCAGCGCACGTGAAGCCAGGAAGTGGTTGCGCCACTGCTCTTCCAGCGGATTGATCTTCTCCCAGAAGGCTTTCAGCGCGAAGGCTATTTTGCCCGGAAAGAGCCGCCAGTCTTCTGCCGTCCAGCGCAGAATGTTATGCAGCCGCGCCTTGCTCATCCTGACATCGAGTGCTGCTGCCCACGAGAAGACGCCCATCAGAACATTCGCCATCAAGACATGCAGCCAGCTCTCGATAGAGACGAAAGCCCGAATTGGAATCTGGTAGGTCAAATCGCCCTTGTGGGCCATGTAACTTGGAATGCGGTAATAGCCCATCTCGTGGCTGAGTGTATCGATTACGAGTGGTTGTACCTGTGAGAGGTCATTGCTCCCCGCAGGGAGATAGTAGAGATCGGCAACATAATAGTCACCTTCCCGGCGAATATGGCGGGAAAGCTGGGTAGCGTGGCGCTCGATACTGGGATCACCCTTTTGCCCGGTTGCCGGATTGGTCGCCTTGAAGGCAATCTGGGCCGGTGTGCCACGTCCACGGGCTTCCTGAATGAAGGTGTTGATCAGTTCCGCATTGAAAAAGAGGTTGTCGCGGTAGATCAAGCGCTCATCGTGGGCCGGTATTTCAGCGACTTCGGCCAAGTGGTCAATTTCAGTTGCTTTTTTACCGTACACCTTCAACAGATCGCGCTGCAGGAGCCAGAGTGGCTTGTTGAGAATCCGCAATTCACGGGCAGGCTCAGCGAAGGGCGGGATAAGAGTTGGATCACGCAGAATAATCCGCTCCATCGAACGAGTCCTTTCTGCCGTTGCCGGCGCGGATGGGTTCATCGTCTGTTTGTACTATAGGTTGTAGCTCCTGTAGACACAAGGTTTAGAGATTACATTCGGATTAATGCATCTGCCTGATTAGAAAGCCAGTTTTTGCCGCAAATATGCGCCTGTTGGCGAAGCTGGAATGCCGGCAATGATTTCTGGCGGACCGGCACCTATCAGATAACCACCACGCTCACCCCCTTCTGGACCTAATTCAATCACCCAATCGGCAACAGCAATCAGATCAAGTTGATGTTCAATTACGAGCACTGTATTACCGGAGTCAACCAGGCGTTGCAGGACAAACAAGAGACGATCAATATCAGCAAGGTGCAAACCGGTTGTTGGTTCATCAAGAATGTAGAGTGTGTGCACATTGCTTCGTCGGCTAAGTTCAGCAGCGAGTTTGATCCGTTGGGCTTCACCGCCACTCAGGGTGGTAGCCGGTTGCCCCAGCTTGAGATAATCGAGGCCGACGTCGTGCAATGTCTGAAGTCGTTCGGCAATTGTCGGCACACGGGCAAAGAAGTCAAGTGCTTCCGCAATGGTTAAGGCGAGTACCTCGGCAATATTGAGTCCACGATAACGAATATCCAGTGTTTCTCGATTATACCGCGTTCCGTGGCAAACGTCACAGGGGACAAACAGATCTGGGAGAAATTGCATTTCAACCTGAATTAACCCTTCACCGGCACAATGTTCGCAACGACCACCTTTGACGTTGAAGCTGAAGCGAGCTGCATCGTAGCCACGGGCTTTGGCCTCATTGGTGGCTGCAAATAGTTGGCGAATGGTGTCAAAGATCCGGCTGTATGTGGCTGGATTTGACCGGGGGGTACGCCCGATAGGGCTTTGATCCACCACAACAACCCGTTCCAGATGCTCAATCCCTAGCAGGGCATCGTGTTCGCCGGCCCGTGTTTTGCCGCCGTGCAGCAGTTGGCTCAGACGCGGTGCCAGTGTGTCACCGATCAGGCTACTCTTGCCACTACCACTGACACCACTGACCACGACGAAGCAGCCAAGTGGAATGCGGACGTCGATATTTTTGAGGTTGTTGGCCCGACAGCCACGCAACTCCAGCCATCGGCCATTGGGCTGGCGGCGCTGCGCAGGTAGAGGAATGCGTCGCTGACCACTCAGGTATTGTCCGGTCAATGAGCGTGGGTTTTGCAACAAGTCGGGCAGGGTGCCGTTGACCACAACTTCGCCACCATGTGGGCCCGCTCCTGGTCCGATGTCAACAATCCAGTCAGCGGCACGGATCGTTGCTTCATCGTGTTCGACAACAACAACGCTATTACCAAGATCACGCAAATGAAATAATGTAGCCAGCAAACGGTCGTGGTCACGTGGATGCAGACCACTGCTCGGTTCATCGAGAACGTAGAGCACACCTGAGAGGCCGGCTCCTAACTGCGTGGCCAGGCGTACACGCTGCATCTCACCCCCGCTGAGGGTCATGGTTGTCCGATCCAGCGTCAGGTAGGCCAGTCCCACTTCTTGTAAAAAGCGGAGTCGTTGCGTAATCTCATGCACGATTGGACGGGCAATCGTCTGGTCACGTGGGGAGAGTTGCGCCTGTTCCACGAGCCGGGATGCCCATGCAAGCGCCGCTCCGATTGTCATTTGGTGTACATCGGCGATTGAGTGGCCGGCAATCAGAATGGCTCGCACTTCAGCGCGCAAGCGGGTGCCGGCACAGGCCGGGCAGGCACGAGGTGTGGTGTACTGTTCCAACACCGACGTATCTCCGTTGGTGCCTTGTCCGGTCAATCGCCGCCGGAGATTAGGAATGACCCCTTCAAACTCGGCTTCCAGGCTGCGAGGCTGTCCATTCACGTGATAATGTAGCGTGATTGGTTCACCACCGGTGCCGTACAACAGGGCACTCAGACATTCGGGAGATAGCGAACTGACCGGTGCTGTCGGATCAATGCCGAAATGGTCAGCAAATGAGCGCAAGATATCACGATAATAACGCTGGCTGTTTGCATCACCTTCCCGCCACGGCGCAATTGCTTCGAGAAGAGGTAGATTGCGGTCGGGTATGACCAGTGCCGGATCGAATTCTGGCACAATCCCAAGACCGGTACACGTAGGACAGGAACCCTGGGGATTGTTGAACGAAAAATCGCGCGGCTCGAGTTGACCAAGGTCGAGTGGGCCGTGTTGTGGACAGGCATAGCGTTCGCTGAGGAGATATTCCTCGCCGTCGATGACCTGTACGATGAGCTGACCGCCGCTCAGTTTCAGTGCGGTTTCTACCGAGTCGGCAACACGAACCCGATCCAGTGCCGGCGTGCCATCGGTGGTCTGACGAATGATGAGACGATCAACGATTGCCTCAATGGTATGCGGCCGGTATTTCTCGAGGCGAATCGGTTCATCGAGATCATAGACAGCTCCGTCAATGCGAGCACGCACAAAACCACGACGGCGAATCTCGCTCAATATGCTCTCACTCTCGCCGGTAAGCGGTGCCAGTAACAGTACGCGCCGTCCAACCGGCAGATTGACTATCAAGTCAACCATTTGTTGTGGTGTGTAGCGGCGCAAAGGAGAGCGGCACTGAGGACAGTGCGGTTGACCGATACGGGCAAACAGAAGGCGCAAAAAGTCGTAGATTTCGGTGACGGTGCCAACAGTTGAACGTGGATTGCGGGCGCTTCCCTTTTGATCAATGGCAATTGCCGGCGATAAACCCTCGATTAGATCAACGTCGGGCTTTTCAATCTGGCCGAGTAACTGACGTGCATAGACTGACAGGCTTTCGACATACCGACGCTGTCCTTCAGCAAAGATGGTGTCGAATGCCAGTGAGCTTTTTCCCGAACCAGAAACACCGGTAATAACCACGAGCTTACCGCGTGGGATGTCGAGATCGATCTGCTTTAAATTATGGGTACGCGCACCACGAATACGAATCCAATCCATCGTGAAATCATTTCAATGGTAGGGAATGTGGAAAATCCAGCAGCGGACGCTCTCTGAGCGTCTATCCGCACAAGCCTTGCCAGGGTCGATGCAATGGGTAAGCCGGTTTGTTGCTGTTACCTGTTCTGATATAATGTTTTGGATAGTCTCTCTGAATACGTTTCAGGACCTGCGAAGAACCGCTATTACCATCCTGTATCTGTTCAAAACCTGGCAGATATGTGAGTTGTCAGCCTGTATATATTACCATAAACCGGTTCGTCAGATCAAAAAAGCCTGAGACCCATGTGATGCCAGGCATCATCATGGGTCTCCGCAACGCAATGGCAAAACGGGTGGAGCCAATGGCCGGACTCGAACCGGCGACCGGCTGTTTACGAAACAGCTGCTCTACCGACTGAGCTACATTGGCGATGTAGCTCTTCGATTCTAGTCGAAGAGCTGAGGTTTGTCAAGATCGCAGCAGGTTGAGCTGCGAGAAGATGTTGGCGTACTAGTTGCATGGATAGCAAGAAGGTGAACAACAGGAGAGTGAAGGTATCTCATCGGGGCTGTGAGTATGCGACGGAAGCGATCCTTTCGGCGCGTTGTGATACCTCTGCCGCATGGGTTGGAGTGCGGAAGTTGTGCTTCCGCACTGGTTGCGCATCAGATCGGGTGTGTGAGCCATGCCGGCCCATACACCATCGCACAGCTTTTCGACAACTGTTGTGTGACAACCAAATACACCTCACAATCGCCCTGCGACATGACCAATCGTCAAATCCTCAACCGTCGCGTATGGTGGAAGGGCAACAAGGGAGGCAATGATCGCAGCAACATCGCCCGGTTGTAGCATATTGGTACGCGACCAGTCACCGGGTATGGCATCCCAAATCGCGGTATCGGTGGCGGCGGGTAGGATCGAACAGACACGAATACCGCGTGGGCGCAGCTCTTCACGGATGGCAGCCATAAAGCCAAGCGCGCCATGTTTGGCAGCTACATATGCCGACCAGCCTGGAAATGCCTGGCGAGCGGCAACTGAGGCAATATTGATGAATAGGCCACCGCGATCCATGCGGGCTGTGGCCTCTTTCGCAACCAGGAAGAGACTGGTGAGCTGAGTCCGTAAGTGTTCTTCCCAGGCGGGAAGTTCGATCTCAGCCAGTGGTGCTACCAGTGCCCCACCTACACTATGAACCACAACGTCAAGCGCCCCTTCTCCAGCAGCCTGAGCAACGGTTTGCGCAACCTGGGCTGGATCGGTGACATCACACGGTACGACGAGGCACTGAGCACCCGCCGCAGTGACCTGTCGGGCAACCGCTTCGAGTGCAGTACGATCACGGGCCGCCAGCGTTAAACGAGTGTCAGGCCCGGCCAATGCAAGGGCTGTAGCAGCACCGATACCGCGTGAAGCACCGGTTATCAAGATAGTACGCATATCTTCCTGTCCTGTTGCGAGAGACGACAGCCACTTGCGCTTCAGGCTAGCGAAGAGACTGTTTCGCTGAAACAGCAGACTCAACGTTGTTATCGCCTATCGACTACACTGCCGGTTTCCCGGACATGGCGCTTGCAGATAAGCGCAAATAGCTGTCGTGCGCAGACGTATACGAAAGGCCTATTCCTGACGGTTATGCACCCGGTTAATGTGAGCCATAAACTCGGCCCTCGTCTTGGGGTCTTCGCGGAACACACCCCGCATTGCCGAGGTTACCATGCGGGCATTGGCCTTCTTGACACCGCGCATGACCCCACACATGTGAATACCTTCGGCCACGACTGCGACACCGGCAGGTTCAAGGGTGGCATTGATGAAGTCGGCGATCTGCACCGTCATCCGTTCCTGCACTTGCAAGCGCCGGGCAAACATCTCGACGATGCGGGGTATCTTGCTTAGACCGACAACTTTGCCATTGGGGATATAGGCCACGTGAACCTGACCAAAAAATGGCAGCATGTGGTGTTCACAGAGACTGTAGTAGTCAATGTTGGTGACCAATACCATCTCATCGTAGGCCACGCTGAAGATGGCACCGTTGATCAACGCTTGCGGATCAATGTGGTAACCTGCCGTCAGTTCGGCATACATCTTGGCCACCCGTGACGGTGTCTTCTGCAACCCTTCGCGATCCGGAACCTCACCAATAGCAGCCAGAATTGTCCGCACCGCCTCCTCAATCCGAGGATCGGCGTTAAATGACATACCTTCAAGTTTCCCTCGACCAGGGATGATCAAACTTTCGTAGTGCTCCTCATCAAGCTCAGGAGTTGGGTGGTGATAGCCGTTACCATTACTAGACATAGATGTGTTCTCCATTACAGGCACGAACAACGCGACGTGCGCGTTCGGCGACGAAACCCAGAATTACGTGCCATCAGGCGGGAATGACCGACGGGCCGGCATAGCTAAAGATGTTCTTGCGGGTCTCCCACAAGCGCAAGAGTGCAAGGCGACCTTCAAGGAGCGGTGCAAGCTCATTCCAGAGATAGACAATGATATTCTCAGCGGTCGATGGGCGGTCGGCAAAAGCTGGAATCTCGCGATCCAGGTGGCGCAGATGCAATCGGTCGATGACCGAGTGTACCGTGCGGTCAAGCCACTCCAGATCGACCAGCATACCGGTTGCCGGATCAATCGGCCCCTGTACCGTAACCTCTAGCGTATAGTTGTGACCGTGACCATTGGGATTATTGCATTTGCCATAAATAGCCAGATTCTCCTCGTCACTCAAGGTTGGTGCATGCAGACGATGGGCAGCGGCGAAGGTGTACAAGCGAGCAAATTGGGTCTCACCAACACCATCGTATTCGGCCCACAGATCGGGCTGTTCATAGAGACGGAGATGCTTCAGGCGCGCATGGGCAGGCAGACGGGCTGCAATTAAACGCCAGAGTACGCGCACCAGATTCTCGGTCGTAGGCACCTGATCGCGAAAGTAAGGTGTATCGTAATTGAGGTGCTTGTGGTCAAACTCTTCGAGCACCTCATTCACGATAGCCTTCAGTTCGGTCATATTCATCACCATCCCGGTGCGCTCATCAAGCTCACCAGTAATACTGACATCGAGTGTATAGTTATGCCCATGACCGTATGGGCTGGTGTATGGCCCGAAGACTCGCTCATTTTCTTCCGCACTCCAATCATCGCGCCAGTAGCGATGAGCTGCCGAAAATTCAAAGCGACGGGTTGCAACGACCATAGAATAATCCTTTCTGTTAACCATCGCTGTGTCAATCATCAAAATATAAAAACTCTTCCCTTATGAACGGTACCACGGCTCTGAAAAAAGTCAAGGTCTCTGTTCCCGAAATGCACACCATCTGCACGGTTATGTGATGCGCAGGCATGCCTGCACATTCTCCAATAGCATGCGCAAGCCCTTGCTCAGAGGCTGTTGTGCAGGTTGCAGCCTGATCACACCGTCTCACGGGATGGAATAAGCGAAGGCATTGCCTTCCCAGGGATCACATCCCTGGCTATGTGCCGATTGATAGCCGGGAGAAATGAAGTGCGCGCTCTATTGCGCTGCGCTATGGGATAATAGCTGCTGATAGGCTGTCAAATATGCTATAATGCGCCACACCCGGATCAAGGGCGGCGTTTGTATGCCGTGATTGAGGTTGTCTTTTCAAGGAGCGACAATGAAGCTCACATGCATGCAGGAAGATTTAAAGCGTGGTCTGGCCGCAGTTGGCCATGCCGTCGCCGGTAAGAGCACACTGCCAGTGTTGGCGAATGTACTCCTTGCCACCGATGAAGGTCGGCTGAAGTTGACGGCTACCAATCTGGAGGTAGGTATTAATCGCTGGATCAGCGCTTCTATCACTCGCGACGGCGCAATAGCCGTACCAGCCAAATTATTAACTGATGTGGTCGGCGGGCTGCCAAACGATAAGGTTACTCTCAGCCTCGATCAGAAAACCCAGACCTTACGTGTTGAGTGCGGGCGTTTCGTGAGCAATATTAAAGGGGTGGATGCTGACGAATTTCCTTCGCTACCAACTGTCAGCGCACAAACACCGCTGGTATCACTACCGGCTGAGGTATGGCAAGAGGCGATTGAACAGGTGGCGTTTGCGGCTGCCACTGATGAGTCGCGTCCGATCCTGACCGGGGTGCTGGTGCGCACGCGCGATCAGCAAGTGACGCTGGTTGCGGCGGATGGTTTCCGCCTGGCGATGCGAATGATTCAGTTGTCTGCCCCAGTTGCGCATGCGGTTGATTGTCTGATCCCGGCGCGTACATTGAGTGAGTTGGCCCGGATTATTGGTGATACGGACGCAGAAGTGGCAATGGTCTATACGCCAGGGGGCAGCCACGTACTCTTCCACACGGAAAATATTGAAGTCGTATCACGTTTAATAGAAGGAAGATTTCCTGATTTCGAGCGGATTATTCCGCAGCAGTACCTGACACGCATGGTACTTGATAGCAATGAACTGGCGAAGGCGGTCAAGCTGGCATCATTCTTCGCCGGTAGTAGCCAGAATGTGGTGAAGCTGAAGATTGAACCGGCAAGTGAATTAGCACCGGGACGGGTTGTGATCAGTGCAAATGCTGCTGAGTTGGGTGATAATACCAGTGAACTTGATGGCAGTGTGACCGGTGAAGGCGGCGTTATTGCGCTCAATGTCAGATTCCTGGCCGATGCAATTGCAGCAGTACACTCCAATCAGATTGCCTTTGAAATGCAGAGTGCGCAAAGTCCGGCAGTGTTTAAGCCGGTCGGTCAAGACGGGTACATTCATATTGTGATGCCAATGAGTATGCGATAGATGGTATCGGTGGCAGAGCCGGCATCGGCAGATCGGTAGAGGAGTTACCCGTGAGTGTGACAACGCTGATAATTGTGCATACCGTCTCTCTCTTTCGAGATGGTTTGCGCCTTGCACTATCGTCAACGCCCGGATTTTCGGTGGTTGGTGAAGCCAGCAATGGTCAACAAGCTATCCAGTTAGTGGATCAGGTTGATCCCGATCTGGTGCTGATGGATACCGATTTGCCTGGTGTAAACGGGTTAGAGGTAGCACGAGTTATCAAGCGAAGTCATCCTCACATTGCAATCGTACTCTTTGGGCCGGTACAGAGTGGCGCGTTTGTGGTAAAGGCCATTCGTGCCGGTGTAGCGGCATGTGTGCCACCGAATGTTGAATTCGCCGACTTGCTCGGCACGCTGCGTCAGGTGCGACGTGGTGAATACCCGATCAACGATCTGGTGTTGGCATCACCCGAAGTGGCTGCTACGGTTCTGGAGGCATTTCGGCAGATGGTGGGTGATGATGAGATACAGACAATCTTTTCACCACTATCAGCACGCGAGCTGGAAGTGCTGGAACTGGTAGCAGCCGGGCATACCAATCGTGAGATCGCTGCCCGGCTTGATATCAGTAACCAGACTGTCAAGAATCACATTTCGTCGATTTTGCGCAAGCTGGCTGTGAATGATCGCACCCAGGCTGTGGTTTATGCAATGCGCCGGGGTTGGATCAAGGTTATGTTACCGAATGGGTAGTGTACGACTCATTTGGTTGTTGATCAGCGCTGCATCCGGTCGCTGATCGGGTGGAGCATGAGGAGACGTTTGTGGGGCGTTTCCGTGTTGTGCATCCTTGCCTGCTGGTTATCCTGTTCGCAATATTCCTGGTGGGATGCGATCTGATCCCTGTGGGTGAGGGAGAGCAAATCGCAAATATTGAGACAATTATTGCCGGTACGCCTTCGGCGACACCAACGGCTACCGCTACTGCTACGGCAACTGCCACACCCACTGCAACGCCGACATTTGGCCCAACACCAACGGCTACCGCTACTGCTACGCCAACGGTTACACCATTGCCACCAACGCCAACACCGAACCCGGCATTAACCGGCTTTGGCTACTGTACCCAATCCGTCGGTTTGACCACCGGTCGCTTCTCGGCAGCGTTGCAAGAGATGCGAACGAGCGGGAATCCAGCTTTTGAACAGCTTGATCTCATTTTTGACCTGAGTCAGGGTTCGGCGCCGCTGAGCGCGACAGTCAGTTGTCTGACCGTCACTGATGTCCGAGTTGTTCCGGCTGCCACAATGCTAAACGCTCCGTATGCTCTACGGATTGAACTGGCAGGCTGGTTGCATGATGACCGCTTTGCAGCGTCGCCAATCTCACAAACGGTGGCATTTACAAATACCCGCACGATCACCCAGGCATTGTTTGTGGTCGATCCCCAGGCTGATGTGGGGGCAACTATTCTGGTACCGCTTGCTGAACCGGTGCCATTTCGGGTGACGCTGGCGCAGAACCGGTTGTCAGTAGCCGTCGCTCGCTCGGCTACGTTTGGCGTAGCCAGTGATACGTTGCGAGTGCCGTCTGGTAGTGCACCGGCTTCGCTCGAACCGCTCTACTTCTTATTCGATGGTGATGTCTGGCAACTTGATCCGGCACTCTCTACCGTCGGCGATGGTATGACTCGTCGTCTAGCGGGAGCGGTGAATGTCACTAATTCGGCTGAAACCGAAACTCATCTGGCAGTCAGTCCGCGCGGTGATTATCTGGCATTCTGTCGCGCCGAGCCGGGACTCGATCCGGCTGATGCAGTGCTGGCCGTACCTTCGACGCTCTGGCTGTTGCCAAGCTCCGGAGGCGAGGCGCAACCTTTGGCTCAGGTAGGAGTGAGTTGCGCCGATCCGGTCTTTAGCCCGGATGGTGCCACGATTGCGTTTGCGGTTGATGAAACCGGCGCAATTCCGACCCAATGGACAATTTATACCGTACCGGTGACCGGTGGTGAACCAGAACGGGTAGAGGCTGCACTTGACGAATGGAGCCGGTTCATGCCGCAGTGGCTTAGCGGAGGACGGTTGGTGTACCGCGCTGAAGCTCCCGATGGCCGAAGTGCGCTCTTTTTGCGTCTGCCGACCGGGGAAGTGCGCGATGTGGGTGCTGAACTGTTGACCGATGAGCGCCTTGTGGTGCGCTACCGTGGCTTTGGGGCATTGATCGCCAGTCCCAACGGGGAATACGTTGCGGTAGAGGCATTGCGCGCTGATGATCCAGGCACCGATCTCTTGATCCTTGATAGCGCAGGGCAACTGGTCGAGCAGATCGGTACACAGCGGGTGACCTTACCGATGCCCACAGCAACGCCAACTGCTATACCAACAGCAACAGCAACTGCCACGCCTACGGCGACACCGACCGGTACCGTCACACCGCAGCCGCCAACAGCGACGCCAACCGCTACTGCGATCCCAACGGCAACGCCAGAACCAATCCCGCCCCAACCATTGCGCGAAGGGCCATTCTGGACACGACCGTTAGGATGGGACCAGGAAGGGCGGCTGTTGTACCTGACAACACTATGTGCCAGCGACCTGGTGCAGGACTATCAGCTCTACCGCTGGCGTGGCCTCCGGCGCAGTGAATTGCTGGCAACTGGTCAGAGTCTGGGCGGAATCGGTGCGACTGTAGTACGTAATGGGCAACTCTTCTACGCTGCGGTGAACGGCGCCGATGCTGGTCCACGCGGCCCGCAGACCCAAAGTCAGCGTTATCCAACAACATTGTGGGTGTGGGATGTAGATAGTGGTGGCCGGGCTGCACTGATCGATCTGGTGCGTGGCGTGCGTGATGTGAAGTGATGATGGGGAGATCGGGTGTTACAACACTAAAACTTATTTCATAAAAAGCTGTACTGTCGCGCTCCAGCAACTATCTCCGGTACCATCACGCACTGGATTGGTTGCCTTACTCGCTCATCATCCGCATGTTGCGTAGTTTGGAGTGCGGCAGCCATGCTGCCGCGCCAGCCGTACACACGAGCCGGTACATGGTATGCCGTTGACTCGACTGGTCACGCGGATGCCGAATGTACTCGCACGATCATAGAGGCGGTCGGCGATGAAAGAGATAACTTCATAGTAGATGTTTTTGAAACAGGTTCTAAACTCGCACCGGAGCTGATCTGGCGGCGAAGTGGTTTTTCTCTTCACCGGATATGCGGTGAACCGTGATGATCCGCAACCTTCGCAACAATCCGCGGGTATCACCTGCATGATACAGATGGGTAGGTTCCATAGGGGGCGGGTTCAGAACCTGCCCCTACTGTTCACATTGCCATACAAGAGACGCGGCGAATGCGGGAGGGATGGAAAACCCATCCCTACGGACGATGCATGTGCCTGTCCTCATTGTTATGCAAGAGACGCGGCGAACGCGGGAGGGATGAAAAACCCGCCCCTACGGACGGTGCATGTGCCTGTTTACATTGCCATATGAGAGAGGCAGCGAATGTGGGAGTGGCAGAAGGGGACACCTTGAAGCGCAGCCATGCATTGTATATTTCAGTTTGATGACACAAGTTGCCACCTATGCTATGAGCCGGTCATAGGAGGCTAACTGTCAGGATGAACAGCAAGACGCTATGCGCAACAGTGCGCTGTAACTGTATGAAAGATTTGGGAGGTAGCCAGTTCTTATATAGACGCACTACTGCACGCCTCAAAGTAGCAACTCAGATTATGCCCATCCTCTGTGTCCTCCGTGCCTCTGTGGTGACAAAGGTAGCAACTTGGGTTTTGATATGAAGGCAGTTTCAGGTCCCGTTACAATACGTTCCTGTGGGTCGCACCCGGAAAGAAGCGATTATCTCTGTCATTCTAGAACCTATTTTCAAAAAACCGTCCGTGACCGGTAGGGTCAACGGCGTGCCATGCGCCGGATCGTGAGCACGGCTGCTGCGGCAGCATGGCTGCCGCACTCCAAACGTCGCGACACGCGCATAACGTGCGGACAAGACACTCAATCTAGCGAATGATTACACGAACGAAGTTGCTCTTCCCCATACCAACGGGTTGGGAGCAGGACAGGCAGTCGTTGGTGATTGGCAAACGTTCATGCGCCTGGATGACAGTTTGATAGCACGATAGCACAGCTTTATGAAATAAGTTCTACATCAGTTTGGGGCAGGCGACACTGTTGTTTGGCGGCTATTGAACCACTCACTACTTCCTGCTTTCCTCCAACTGCCACCAGATAACCATCAGATCGCGCGCAAAGAGCACAAGGCGTGCCAGAAAGTAGATCATCCGATACAGGGTGTGGCGCCGCACTTCATCGTAGTCGATCAGGATCAGGCGTGGTGGATTCTCACCGGTAAGCATCAGATTCTGCGACTGTAAAATGGTTCGTTTGACTAGAAAACTCCAGATTCGTTCTGGCAGATACCGCAACTGTTTACGTCGCTGACGCTCAGCAGGACTGGCACTCACTCTACCGTAGAGGTCGGGGAGGTGACCGGTGCGGAGCAGACAACCGATTGCCCGGAAGATAATGCGGCGCAGGTCTTGCCTGATCTGGCGACGGTAATCGGCTGGAATGCGTCGCCAGTCGACGGCTGCCAGCACACGGGCATGTTGAAGATAGGGCTGGATAGCCAGGATATGAACAAATCCGGCTTGATCGCGACTGAGCACAAAATAGGTGGGAATGGTATGGTCGCTACCGAGGCATGCAGCAAAGCGTTGTGCTGCGCTCTTCATCTGGCGGGCCGCATTCAGCATCGCTCCTACATCGCGACTGCTTAAATCACCTTTGAGCTTGACGACAAAGCGATAATCATCACTGCGGTAGACCTCGGTTTCATTACCACCGGCAACTCGTTCAAGCACATGATCAACATCAATCGGCGCAAAAACTTCATTCTGATAGGATTCCATGTAAACTCCACGTAGAATAAAGCCTGAATGGTAGCAGGGCGTGCTGAAGCGTATCGTAGCATGCGTGAATACTACGATACAAGAGACGAATGATGCCGGGATAACGTTGCACTACCGAAAGATTTGTACCAGTAAAACCTGGTACGGTGCTGGCATACCTTCGTTGAGTTGAATCCGGGCTTCAGTCACCGGTTTACGTGGATCGTTGCTGATAATGCGCACACGAGCCTGTTGGGTTGTGTACAAGGGGCCAATCCAGCGGGCTGTGAGCTGAGCATTCGTCTGCGATCCGGCAGCAATGGCAGCACTGCCCGCATGGCTAATGCTCAGCCATGCCTGCGGATTGACTTGTGGGCGTAGTTCGATAACCAGACCATCAGAAAGTGCCAGCGATGGTTGTGGTTGATCAATACTCTCAATATCGCAAGCGATGGTCTGAACTGCGTTGTCGAACTGGAGGCCAACCGCTCCCATATCATTCTTCGTCAAATTGGCTACGTTTCGGTAGTGGAAGCGGATGATGCCATTTGGTTGCAACAATGCCTGGACACTCAAAGTACGGGTTGTACCGAAGAGTGGCACGTTATCCCAGGTAATCAATACACCACTGCTGATATGGGCAACACTAATCTGTCCCCCCTGAGCACTGTTGAAATCGACATGGAGCGGGACGATAGCCGGTGCTGTGGTTGCCACTAGTGGCATGCAACTCGGGGTAAAGAAGATAGGCGAGGATGCAAACGGGGCAAAGGCAATAATACCATTGGCACTGATGTAGATATTGCGATAATAGGTATTGGCAAACGGAAAATCAAACCCGAGATCGATGGCCGAACTGTTGTCATCATCGAAGAGGTTCAGGATTTGAGCATCGAGCGGTGGATCGATCCAGCCACCGGTAGGACCACCCGATTCATCACTCCGCCAGACCCCGTAAGGTTCGCTATCGATGCGTAAGGTGTAGCTGAGCGGCATATTGCCATCGTTACGCAGCGATAACGTCATCGGTGTGGTCTGGTTGAAATCCACTGTTGCCGTGATCAGGTCCTGGACAACAGTGAGTGTTGGCCGTAGCGGGTCAAGAGCAAAATTCAGGGTCACACTACTGCCTGGGGCCGGTGTGATTGATTGCTGTTGTGATGCGAAATTACTGGCCGTTGCCGTCAATTGTTGTGCAACACCACCGGGAACGGTCAGACTATAACCGCCGGTCGCATTGGTAGTGAGTGTCACACCGTTCGTCGTCGTAATGACTCCGCGCAATGGATAACCGGTTTCGCTATCGCTCACTGTGCCGCTAATAGTGGCATGTGACGGGCGAGACGGTACCGTCATCGTGACCGGAACGACTAATGGTGGATCGGTCAGATTATCGCCGTAGATGAGGACACGTGCGGTATAGACACCCGGCCCGGCTACACGGCGCGCATCGAGAGTGATGGGAATGACAATATTGCCATAACTGGCTAGCGATGGTGATGACCCTTCCGGCAACACCAGCCAGGGCACGGTGACACGTGCAGCCGCGACGGCGTTGAAGATGTCAAGCCGACCATAGCCGTAGATGTTGTTCGGCACCATATCTGGCCGGCAGGCGCTATGGTTAGCACCCATGTACCTGCTATCACCGGTTAATGGCAAAGCTGTACCGGTGAGCAGGGCGTATGTTGCATCATAATCACCAATCAGTTGCGGTTTCGCTGACCAGAGCAGGGCAACCGCACCGGCTACGTGTGGTGCAGCCATTGAAGTACCTGACAATGCACCGTAGATGGGACTGGTAGTTGTCGTTGTCGAGATAACTGTCGAAACGATCCCCTGCCCGGGTGCAACCAGATCGGGCTTGATACGGCCATCGGTAGTTGGGCCGATGCGGCTGAAATAGCTCAAAAGGTCATTCTGATCGGTAGCGCCAACGGCAACTACATTACTGTAATCGCCGGGAGAGGCTACTGAGCTACAGGTGGTGAGATTACTGCTGATATTGCCAGCAGCAAAGACGACAAAGATACCGGCTGCCTGCCAGGCTGTCGCATAACCACTGTACACCGGATTGCCCCCGCTATCGAATGCCCAGGAATTATTGAGGATATGCGGGCGCAGACTGGGGCGAGGGTTATTACCAGCAAGATCGGTAGGGGCCAGCATCCACTGGGCAGCAGCAATGATGTCGCTATCTGCACAGGTTGTCATACTACAGGCACGGGCAGCAATCCAGCGTGCTCCTGGTGCCACCCCCATAGCCGGTTCACCAGGCGGGTTGGCGACCATCGTACCCATAACGTGCGTCCCATGCGTTCCCGAATCCACCGGCGCCGGTTGGTTTCCGACCGGATCAAACCAGTTGTAGTTATGATCAAAGGTGTTACTGCCAAGATTGCCGCGATACTGGTTCACGAGTGCCGGATGAGTGTACTGAACACCGCTATCAATGTTCGCAACCGTAATCCCACTTCCGGTCACACCGAACTCACGCCAGACTCGATCAGCCCCGATGCGAGCAATATTCCAGCAGACATCATTGGAAGTGGCCGAACACGAAACAGCAGTGGTTGTCGCAGGGGGTGACATCTGCAATTGATGATCAGCCATCAACAGAGCTACGTCAGTATGGGCGGCCAGGGCGTTGGCTAAGGTCGCATCGCCTTCAACCAGTAAGGCATTAACTATCCAGAGTGGTTGATAGCGTACACCAGCCGCATCGAGCATTGCCCGCACTGCACGTTGACTCCGCTCGGCGTGAGCCGTCAGCGTGCGGTAGACATACTCACCACGCTCTTCCCAGTCACGAATGAGAAACGCCGGGCCAAGATCGGGTCGGTCGGCAAAAAAGACCAGAAAACGGGTCTGGCCGTCACGCAACGCCGCCTGCAGATCGGGATCGACGCGCTCACGCTGTTGCGGTAGGGGTACCGGCACGTGCGGTGGTGCCATCATCATAGCCGGCGCCACCGGCGGGGGATAGCCGGTATGTAGATAAAGGGTTGTGGCATTACTGTCAGTGTTGGTAATCGTCAGATTAACGGTGGTCGTATCACCGAGTTCGACTGTCGCTGAGAGACTGGTTGGGGCCGCATTCAGATGCGATGCATCGGCGTGAGTTGATGGTGGTGGCGTGAAGGTAAACCAACTAAGCACACCAATAATGAGGGTGAAGATTATCAGAGATGTGCGCTTCATACAGACAATGCCACAGTGCTGAGTAGATTAACGTCAGTATTTGCATCATAACACAACAGGAGCGTTTGTGCCCTTACAATTCATTTATTCGTCCAGGGAAGTTTTGGTGATCACGTTCACGCTGCAACGTGCATATCCAGGACGAGCGAGCCTATCGCTCACGCAAAGTCTCTTCTCAATGCCAGAGAAACATTCAGAAGCGACGTATGGGTTGCCCGTTCCGCAATGCGTCTGATCGGCAGTGAGTGGATACCTCGCCAAACAATGTCATAAGTGCATCACCTGCACCAGCGTGACCTCATCCTGGCCTGTGACTCCCCCCAATCCAGGCCATCTTGCCACCACCGTCTGATTCACAGATGGTCACCACACGCCTGCGCGTGAGCATGGCTGATGCGGAAGCCACGCTTCCGCTCCACACCATGCATCACGAGCAATCCGGCCTGTAACCGGCATTCACGCCGCTGTGCGATACCACAGCGTGCCCTGCAGAAGCGCTGGTGTTGCGCCTCCGTACTCAGGTATGGTGCTGGCGTGATTGGTGGATAGCGGGCTATGACCACGATGAAGCCAGACTGAACGTACATTCCGTATGTACGGTGAAACCAATTGCGAACTTACGACGTACATAAGGCAATGAGTCAGGTTGGTTGTACTCACATCCTGTGTGGAAAGGTCGTACACCTTTTTAACTCAGGTCGGCAACGGATAGATCGTGGGTGATATTGGAGAGGTGATATGCGCCTGTTCAAACCGATGACCGATGAGCAACTGGCACGTAACGACCGGGTACTGGCTGTAGTGTTGACGATTGGCGGCATCTTTCTGGCATGGGATTTCTTCCGCTCCGCTCAGCAGGGTATTCCTTCATTGGGCCTGGTTGGTTACCTGAGTGGCCCCATCTTTGCCCACAAGGTTTCCGAAATACTCTTACTCGTCATGTGGATGCCGGTGGTCTGGGTAAGCAACTATGAAATGTCAGGCAAATATCCCAAACTCATGCCGCCAGAACGCTACCTGCGCTGGCTGAGAAGGTTGCTCTTTCTTGCTCCGGTGCAAATGATCCTGGCCACCTACGCCTGGACGATTGTCAACCTGGGTACAAGTCCATTGACAACCGATTACCAGCCGCTTGTCTTTCGTGAGGATGGCTGGGTCTGGCGTTACTACCTGGCGGTACTCATTATAGCAGGAGCAGCATTTGTACCTGTGGCGATGCACAAGGTGATGAAGCTGGCGCGTCTATGTACGAGATGAATGACAGCGATGCAGAACAATTAGACAGGATTGAGAAAGGTTATCAGCGAATAAGGATTCGGGTGTGGCAACCTCACGGAGAAACACTCGAAGCTGTAACGTACCAGTCTACACAACTAACCGATGATCCTGTTGCTTACGACTGGTATAAAGACCTTCTCATCACAGGTGCTCGCGAACATCATCTACCCCAGGATTACATCGCCTATCTGGAACAGCTTCCGGCAAAGCCGGATAAAACCAAATCTAGGCCGGCGCATTAACGCCAGTAGCTACCATAAGCGAGGCTAGAGTGCAGGCCATTGGTCTGCCCTGGTTCTTCGATGTACCCTCGACCATTTGGATGACAACGCAGCACATCGAGAGGAGACATCGATCATGCCTGTACCAACCCATCGGGACGATTGTCGAACCACACTCTGGCAAACGCGATGCTTTCACTGTCAAGAAATCGTCTATTTCTTCGCATGCACCTGTGGTAGCAGGGTTTTCTTTGATCTGAATCGACCACCCTGGAAACCTCACAAAGACAGATGCATTCCTTATCTGATGTCGTATTTACGTGATGTGGAGGGTCGCTCATCAACTGATATTCGAAGGCTGGTTGAGGAACACGCCTATCGAAACAATCTTCCAATACCACCTGACATTCATCAGCACATTATTGTCCAGGAAAATCGAGATTTACGAAGAGTTCAGATTATCGAAGTTTTTCCATCGGAAAGATGCACTGTGTCAGGTCGAATTATTGAGGTCAATGAGCAGGTTAATTTCCTCAGAAGACTGAAGTATCCAGACAACGCGATGACTCGCGCCTTTTTGGGAGACCTTGTCAATCCCTATGTGGAGATTGTGCTCAGGCAAGACCTGGATAAAGAAACCTTTACCTGCTTGGAGTTTACATTCTTTCTTCGCAAGACAACCTATACACAGTCGCGGTTACGGCAAGGCTTGCGTGCAATTGCAGATTTGAGAACTTACTCATTGCCAGACGGTAAGAAAATCTGGATTGCTGATACTATTCGTCGGGGATGATGAATGTCAGCGTGCTCCAGAAGTACTCGTGTCAAAAACAAGCTCGTGTGCATTCAGCCGACATCCTGCCCACACTGTTAATACGTGATCGGTTACATAGCCATCATCATTCAGGAGTGGCACTATGACAGAAGGAGCGCGTGGGGTAAGAAATCAACAAGTTGCGCGAGCTGGCGAGTATTTTGTGGTTGCTGAATTGAACAAACGCGGTGCGTTTGCGGTGCCGTTTGCGGGAAATATGCCCAATATCGATATCATTGCCTGCGATAGTCAGGAGACGCGCACGGTTTACATTCAGGTTAAAACCAAACGCGGCGGCAAGAATTGGCATTCGAGCATTGTTGGCTGTCAGCCCACGTCACCGCGAGTTGATGAATATCGGTTTTGGGTTTTTGTTGATCTGGGTGATGTACAAACATCTCCACGCTATTGGATTGTGCCCGACTGGTGGGTCAAAAACGATATCTACAACGCACATCAAGCCTATCTGGCAAAGCACGGTGGCATACGCCCCGGTAATCCGGACTCAACGCACCATTCAATTGCTGAGAGCAGGCTTGAGCAATGGCAAAGCCGTTGGGATATTCTTGGCATTCTTTAACCGGGTAGAGCGCATACGTCGCTGAGACCTGAATGCTCCTGGTTATGGGTAGGAGTGGGTTGCAAGCCCACTCCGTTCGTCCTGGCAAGGTGATAACTCTGACGATGATCCGGTAAACACCAGTTGGGTCAAATACACCTCGTTCGCCTGCGTCTGAGGGTATGGTATGCCAGGCGCAGGCAGGCACAGCATTGGTTAAACTGGCAACGATCTTTTCCGCGATGACCAGCCCAACCTTCACTAAAACAGACCAACAATATTCCCCTCGTCATCGATGTCAATCTGATGGGCCGCTGGATGAGCGCCCAGACCTGGCATCGTGACCGTCGTGCCGGCAATCGGCAAGATGAATCCGGCACCAGCACTGAGGCGCACCTCGCGAATCGGGAAGGTGAAGCCTTCCGGTGCACCGCGCAAGGCCGGATCGTGGCTCAGGCTGAGATGCGTTTTCGCCATGCAGATGGGTAAATTGCCAAAACCAGCATCCTCAAGGGCTGCCAGTTGGGCGGCTGCTGTTGGGCTGAACGTTACTGCTGCCGCGCCGTAAATGCGATGCGCGATAGTGGTGATTTTGTCGGCCAGCGACCACTCCAGTGGGTAGAGAAACTGTACCGGACGCGGTCCTGGTCGTTCGGCAACCTCGATAACCAGGCGGGCGAGGTCTACGCCGCCGGCGCTGCCTGCGGCGTAGACATTGCTCACCGCCATGCCGGCAGCGCCGGCAGTGGTGGCAATGTGGGCAACAGCGTCTATCTCTGCCGGGGTGTCTTCCGGGTATGCATTGAGGGCAACGATCACCGGAACCTTGAACTGGTGCAGGTTCTCGATCTGGCGCCGCAGGTTGGCGCCGCCGCTGATGACATTGTCGGGATTTTCGTGCAGTAAGGCTGGTGGCAACGGTTTGCCGGCTACAATGTCGTACTTTCCGCTATGCGCCTTCAGCGCCCGAATAGTCGCGACGATGACCGCCACATCGGGCCAGAGTCCGCTGGCCCGACACTTCAGATTGAAGAACTTTTCTGCCCCAATATCCACACCAAACCCGGCTTCGGTGACCACGTAATCGGCACACCGTAACGCAATCAGATCGGCCAGGATCGATGAATTACCCTGGGCAATGTTGGCGAATGGTCCGGCATGAATGAGGGCTGGTGTATTTTCGATAGTCTGCATCAGGTTCGGTTTGAGCGCCTCGCGCATAAGTACCGTCGCTGCCCCGGCGCCACGCACATCTTCGGCAGTGATGGGTGTACCGTCACGGCGGAAGGCAACCACCATACGACCGATCCGGCTGCGGAGATCGCGCAAGGCAGCCCGGGCACCAACACCATTCACCATCGCCAGAATGGCCATGAGTTCACTGGCGACACTGATGTCGAAGCCGGTCTGACGAGGAAAGCCATTCTGTTTCCCACCCAGACCGATCATCACCTGGCGCAGAAAGCGATCATTCACGTCAACAACCCGGCGAATCTCGATCCGGTCGGGATCAATATCGAGCGGGTTGCCGTGATACCAGCTATTGTCGGTCAGCGCAGCCAACTGATTGTGCGCCTGTGATACAGCGTGAATATCGCCGTTCAGGTGCAGAATGCTTTCGGCAAGGGGCACGATCTGGCTGTAACCGCCGCCGGCACCACCGCCTTTGATGCCAAAGACCGGCCCTAACGAGGATTGGCGTAAGGTGACTGCGGCACGCTTGCCAATGCGATTGAGTGCCATTGCCAGCCCGATGGCGGTTGTGGTCTTGCCTTCGCCGAGCGGTGTGGGTGTGATTGCGCTGACCAGGACATAACGGCCCAATGGCCGGTCGTGGTAGTCGTCAAGAAAGGTGAGGTCAATCTTGCCGCGGTACCGGCCATACGGTTCGAGGTACCCGGCAGGCAAGCCAAGCCGTTCGGCAATGGCAGCAATCGGCTCTAGCCGGGCTTCGGCAGCGATCTGAAGACTGGTTTTCATCAACTATTCCTCATCGTAACCGCAGAAGCGAAGGGCAGTGAGGGCCAGGACGCGAGTGGCTGTCTGTAAATCGGCGATGGCAACCGACTCGTTCGGTCGGTGGGCATCGCGGACATCACCCGGCCCGTAGAGGACGGTAGGAATACCGCCAACATTGACCAGTAGCCGCATATCGGCGCCGTAGGTCATGCCTTCAAATGTGGCAGGTGTGCCCCGCACCGCCTGATCGCAGGCGGCAAGGGTTTGGACAACAGGTGAGTCCATGGGCGTACTGGCCGGATCAAACCGCCCACCCCACCATTCCAGTGTTGGCGGATGATCGCGCAGCCACGGGTCTTGGGCCGCAGCGGCGGCTACCGTCTGCTCCAGCTCGGCGCGTGCAACAGCCGGGTCTTCGCCGACCCCAATCCCGTAACGGCCTTCGGCGACCAGTTGCTCGGCTTCGGAAGAAGCCCATTCGCCTGCCCGCACCACACCGATACAGATGGCATTGGGGGTACGGTAGCGCGAGAAGAGGCCACTGCTGTCGGCAGCACGCAAGCGTTCGTTGCGAGCACGTTCGAGCGTGATGATAGCCTGGTGTAGCGGTGCAAATTTTTCAATTGCGCTGACACCCTCTTCGCGCACACAGCCGTGCGCCGCCGCCCCATACACCGTTAAGCGGAAATTGTGTGCGCCGGCCTGAGCCGGTGCGACTTTCAATTCAGTTGGCTCGGCCACAATCGCGGCATCGGCAGTGTGACCGCGCAGAATGGTTGCCAGTGTGCCGAGACCGCCATCTTCTTCGCCAATCACACTCTGGATCAAGAGACGGCCACGGAGCCGGACACCCGCAGCCATAATGGCCCTGGCGGCGAAGATGGCACAGCACAGTCCTCCCTTCATATCCAGCGCACCACGCCCGTAGACCCGGCCATTGACAATAGTCGCTTGCCACGGATCACTACGCCACAGGCGTCGGTCACCAGCCGGCACAACATCAACATGGCCGTTGAAGATCAGGCTGCGTCCACCTCGATCCTCACCCAGAAGCCCGACGACGCCGAGCGCCCGTTCACGCGGTACTTCCCAACTGCAATCAGGATGAGCGTACAGACGGGGCAGATCGATTTCCCACCGATCAACCGTCATTGATTGGGATTGTAGCAACGCAGCGACGGCCTCTTGGGCTTCATTTTCAGCCGCAGTGCCGTCGAGACTGGGGATACTGACCAGTTCGGCCAGTGCTTTCAATAAGCCATCGTCGTCGATGGCGCTGAGCACTCGTTGCTCAATCGGATGCAGGTGTTGCATAGCGGGAATGTACTCTCCTTAGCTGTGATAGTCTGGTATTGATGTCTGTTCACGATGTGATCACGTTATGCGCCCCAGGTCAACCGCAATACGCGCAACCAGTTTTCGTAGGCCAGCTTGCGTAGTTCTGCCGGTGTAAAGCCGGCATCGGCCAGCGCCTGCAAGAGTACCGGTAAACCGCTTACGTCGCGAATGGCCTGCGGGATCAAGGCACCGTCGAAATCTGAACCAAAACCTACCCGGTCAATGCCCAGGCGTTCAACCAGATACTGCACATGCCGCACCATAATCGAAACCGGCGTATCAGCATCACGGTGCCCGTCAGGGCGCAAAAACGTGACGGCAAAATTCAGTCCGACCATGCCATCCGAGTCGCGAATGGCATCGAGCTGCCGATCAGTAAGATTCCGGCTACTGGGGCAGATAGCATGGGCATTGGAATGCGTGGCCACCAACGGTGCCGTGCTTAGCCGGGCAACGTCCCAAAAACCGGCTTCGTTCAAATGCGAGAGATCGATCAGGATGCGTAGTTGATTGCACGCCTTGACCAGCGCTTTACCGGCATCGGTCAGACCGGGTTCGGTATCGGGTGAAGCGGGAAACGCAAACGGTACGCCGTGTCCAAAGATATTGGGCCGGCTCCAGACCGGCCCTAGCGAGCGCAAGCCCGCCCGGTAGAGCACCTCTAGTTCGTCGAGATCGGGGCCAATCGCTTCAGCACCTTCAATGTGGAAAACGGCTGCCACAATACCGTTCGTCAGGCAGGTATGAATGTCATCAGCAGTACGACAGATGCGAAACTGGCCGTTGGACTCGGCCTCGATGCGGAAGAGGCGTGCGGCCATTGCCATCGTCGTGTGTAAGGCGTAGCTATGTTCGAGTGGTGGCGGCAATGGCATATGGTACGGTGGCGAGGGAATGTGTTCTGGTGGTGGTTTGGGCGCGGGTGGTGGTGGGACGTAGATGGCAAAAAAGCCGCCACCAAACCCTCCCGCCCGCGCACGAGGCAGATCGAGATGACCGTAGGGGCTGGCGTGAAAGAAGTCGCGTTCTTCACCGGGTTTAGGGCGGTAAAGGTCGAGAATAACGTCATTATGTCCGTCGAACACAGGTGGCCAGACCGGAGTTGTCATACAGGTATCCTCACGATACAACTTCGCGGATGCGCGTCGCAGCGCGCCAACCGCTCTCGATAGCGAGATGGACACGCCCCTGACCGCACAGCATATCACCGGCGAGGATGAGACGGTCGTGATCGCTTAACGGTGCCGCTGTGTCTGGAAGCGCATACCGCCAGCGTTGGACATTGATCCACAGTGGTTGATCAATATCACCGATAAGCGCACGGATTGCCGCCAGCGCTTCAACAATTGGTTTGGGGGCATCAGCAGGGGAAAAGGTTCCTTTCTGAAGAGCATCCCAGTGCGTTGTAGCCCAGTGGTCGCTCATCTGGGCAATAAGCAGACCGTGATCGGGTGGTGTCCGGTTGGGTTTATCGTGTTCGCAGGCCAGCCAACTGATCGGGTGTTGGCGATCTACGTTGACCAGCGCATACCAGGGTACGAGAGGTCGTCGGGGCAGCGCCAGCGTGATACTGATCGAACGCCGGTATTGAACGGTCTGGAGTGCCTCGATCAAAGGTTGGACATCAGCGAGATGACTGGCGGCGAGGATGGTGGCTGTCTGGGGGGCGGGAGCAGTCAACAGAACGGCGGCAAAACTGCCCAGATCACGACCGTCGTCGGCGAAGAGACGATAGGCGTCGCGCTCACGATGCAAACGGGCCACAGTGGTTTCCAATCGCACCTCGCTACCGGTAGCCAGATACTTTGCCAGCCGGGTAATCCCGCCCGGCCAGGTCCACTTCTGTTCATCGGCGAAGGCCGGGTCGCCAGGTGCAATCTGGTTCGTGCTGGTAAATGTCCAGACTGGGCGATCAATCGTCACGGCATCGCCCGTGGCAGCGATGAGAGCGTGTAACTCAGGCGTAGGTGCTTTCACATACTGAGCACCGTGATCGAAGCAAAAACCGTCGATGCGTCGAGTAGCGGCCCGGCCACCCACACCTCGACTCTTCTCGAAGACGACCGGCACAATCCCACTTTGATTGGCGATCAGCGCCTGAGCGGCAGCCAGCCCGGCTATACCGGCGCCAACAATTGCCACAGTCTTCACCGTGCAACCTCACTCTTCCAGCAATATCTGTAAATCGGCCTGATCTTCGTCGCTGTATGGGCCAACAACCGCCAGCCACTGTTGATTGGCAGTGAGTAACCGGCGGGCAGCACGCTGGAGATCGGCTAAACTCAATGCATCAATCTCGGCAATAATCTGTTCAACCGGCGGCACCATTTGATAACGCAGCAGACTGGTAGCGTTACGCGAGGCAATCGACCAGGTATCTTCGAGCGAGAGTAACAAGCTGCCCTTGAGCTGTTCTTTCACGGTTGCCAGCTCTTGCTTTGTAGGGCCGTTTTCGGCCACATCGCGCACTATAGCGCGGGTCATTGCCACCGCGTCACGCAATGCATCAGGCTCCACCCCAGCATAAATAACCCACATACCGGTATCAGAAAATTCGTTGTGATAAGAACCGATATTGTAGCTGAGACCGTGTTCTTCACGGATCGTCTGGAACAGGCGCGACGACATACCGCCACCGAGCAGGGCGTCGAGCGCATGCACTGCCCGGCGATCAGGATCGTGGTACGAGACGCCGGGCATGCCAAGGCAAAAGTTGCCCTGTTCGATGTCACGTGTGAGCAGGCTGAGTTTGGGCTGGTGCGGTAAGGGAGGCGCGGCAATTGCCGCCGGACGCTGCGCGGCAGGGAGATCGGCAAAAGCGCGTTCGATGGCGGGAATGGCCTCTTCGGCAGCAATCTTGCCGGCGACCGATACGACCAGATTCCCGGCGTGATACCCCTGAGCGAAAAAGTGTAACAGCTCGTGGCGGGCAATGGCGCTGACGGTAGCAATACTTCCAGCAATATCGCGGCCAAACGGATGATCGCCCCACATTGTGCGTTGCAGCAGTTCGTGGACAAGCTCGGTGGGATTATCCTGGATGCCGCGAATCTCTTCGATAATCACCCGCCGCTCTTTTTCTAATTCGGTAGCATCGAAGAGTGGCCGTTGCACCATCTCGCTCAACACGTGCAGTGCTCGTTGGAAATGGATAGCGGCAACTTTCGCATAAAAAACAGTTGTCTCGTAGCCAGTGGAAGCGTTAAGATAGCCACCAATCCCCTCAATTGCCAGCGAGATCGCATGGGCGGTTGGATAGGCACCGGCTCCCTTGAAGAGCATATGTTCAATGAAGTGGGCAGCACCGGCCAGTTCTGCCGATTCGTAGCGCGCACCGATGTCAATGAAGCAACCAACTGCAACCGAATGGGTGTGTGGCAGTTCTTCGATTAAAACGCGGATGCCGTTAGGCGTGGTATGCAAGTATGGCATTGTTTACACATTATCAGATCAGAACACGATTACTGTTCGCGCCGCCAGAATTCCAGCCGTGATGCCGGCTGGCCATGTGAGGGTGGTATCTCCATGCGTTCGACAATATACGACCGTTCACCTTCGGGAAAGACCTGGCGCAGGCGGAGTCGGCGACGTTCCTTTTGGGTGTCGGCGAGTAATTCGATAGTGGTCGGGGCGGCCCGTTCGAGCATGCGGAGCAGGTGAGCATAGGTTTTGCCGACCAAGTCGCGCGGATGCCGCCCGACGATCTGACTGGCGAAGACCGTATTGGCCGCCACCAGCCGCTCCGTTTCATCAAGCAAGGCAACCCCTTCAGGCAGACTATCAAAAACGATGCGGAGCAAATCGCGTGAGCGCTGCAATTGATTGGTGCGTTCGGCGATCAACCCTTCCAGTAACTGGGTCTGTTCACGCAGACGAGAGACCAGTTGGAGCGTAGCACACACGGTAGCAGCCTGACGGGCAAAGAGTTCCAGCAGTTTCCAGTCTATCGCGGAAGGCTGTGATTGCGCACTGGTATAGCCCAATGCCAGACTCCCAATGGCATTGCCGTCGTGGATCAAGGGGAGAGCGATGCAGGTCTGATCATCAGTGATAGCTATTGTCACCACACTCTGGCTCTCGGTTGTCAGTTGTGCGGCACCACTGGCGGCGGCAACCGGTACGTCTAACGACAGATTGGTTGGCGCAATCCATTCGGGCTGACTCTGTGGGGAAGATCGCAGAAAGAGTAACCCCCAACGGGCAGCGAAAGTTTCAGTCGCGATAGTGTGACAACGAGCGGCTACGTCACCGGGTGAGAGGTTGGCGCCAGACGACTGACCGAAATCGAGCAAGGTTAAGATGTGTTGTTGGCGAAGGCGATGTTGCTGATACAGGCGTGCTGCCCCAAGCGCAACTCCAAGTTGCGCAGCGATGCTTTCGATCAGGATCAGATCATGGCTGCTGAAGGCGTGCGTTGCCAGACGATAGATAAGCAACACGCCGGCAGTAGCCGCCGATTGATGGATCGGCGTCGCGATCAGGCTGCCGCCACTCTGCAATTCTCGCAAATGAAACCGCTGTGCATCATTGGCGAGATCAAGCAGCACGATGCTGCTGCCATGACGCAACGCCCAGCCTGCACTTCCGTGTTTGAGCAGTTCGGTGGCGCGCTCGTGGGGCAACAGGCGCGGTGCGCCAAGCGAGACCGTCAGAGCATGGGAGGGTGTCTGGTCAGCACCGATAAGGATCGCAGTCGCTTCATCGGCGGGCAGATGGAGCGTGATCGTTTGCAGGGCTTGCTGGAGGAGTGTTGTCGGTTCGAGATCTTCGCGAAATTCAATTCCCAACCGGGTGAGCAAGGCAGTCTGCCGCATCAGCTCTTCCGTCAGCGCGTGAGCAGCCAGCGGCGGGCCAGCCGGGTGTAACTGGCGACGCAATTGAGCATTGGCGTTGCGCAATTCACGAACGTGCGCAACCAGTTCGGCAACTGTCAAAGCAGCGAGATTATCGGCATCCAGCATAGGTGTTCTCAAGTACGTTTTTGCGTTCAGTATTTTAGTATACCACGATCAGGTAGTCTGCTCGTGGTTTGGATAGCGTGCAATGCGTTCGCTGCTACCGGAGATGGTATACGAGACGCGCACCCAACTCATCCCTGCCAGGGGCGGGCACTGGTTCCTTCCCCAACCCATCTCTGCTGGAGGGTGTAAACAGCTCAGGGTAACGCTGCCGGATGATACCTATTCCGGGTTCAGGGTAGCTGTGTTAGACAGTTAGCGTGTAGCAGGATAACTTCCGCAACCACCAGGTGCTGGATGCGCATAACAACCACTCCAGTCAAGCGAGGTGTAGATAGGCGCCGATGGCAGCTTAACTGTCATCAGTCGTGCCACGCTCCAGGAAATGAAGCGTTCGCTCCCAGGCCAGTCTTGCTGCCGCCGGATTGTACGCCTGATCGCGATCAGGTTCACAGAACCAGTGTCCAGTGCCACTGTAATGATAGAACGTCACCGGACGGCCAGCCTGCTTGAGGGCATCCTCCAGGCTGTAGATGTTGGCTTGCGGTTCAAATGGGTCATTCGCGGCAAAGTGACCGAGATAGGCCGCCTTTGAGTTACTGAAATCGGCGAGACCGGTGCCATAGAAGAGGACGACGGAACGAATGTATTCCGGACAAGTAGCGGAAAGATCAAGCGCATAGTAAGCACCGAGTGAGAAGCCAATCACTGCCAGGCCACGGGTAGCTTTGTCAGCGTGTTCGCTAAGAAACCGCGTTGCCTGGACGATCTCGGCCCTGACCTGGCGATGGTTGGCGTCGAGCGCCTGGGCAAGAGCTTCCGCCTCGGCGATATTGTCGGTAACCTTACCGTGATAAAGGTCTGGGGCGAAGGCTACGAAACCGGCCCCGGCAAGTTGTGTGCAGTACATCTTGATGGTGTCATTTAACCCCCACCAGGCATGCAGCACCAATACGCCAGGTCCGTTTCCGGTGGTTGGGACGGCGAGAAAGCCCTGGGGTTGCGAAACTGTCATGTGGCCTCCCTGCAGTGATTGTAACAGGTCGTGCTGTGGATAAAGAAAACGTGCACGACTGACGGCCTACCGCTATATCGTGCACCGGTCGGACGGTCTTTTCGGCAGAGAACGCTACTTAACGGCAACGATAAACACCCGTCCTTCCTTTTCAGGTTCGTCTAGGGGCGTCCGCAAATCTTGAATCCGGGCAAAGTAGACGTTTTTCCAGCCAACAGCGAGCATCGCATCCCGGACCTTCGCCATGTCAAAGACAGTGTTAAACGCGGTCTCATCAAATCGCTCGTAGCGGCCATCGGGCAATCGAATAAACCCGGTGATCTTTGTCCACGCCTTATCACTGTGGCCATCATAGATACCGCGATTGATGATCAAGACATCATCATCGCTGTCGTCTACCTGAATGCTATTCCAGCGCTTTAGCCCACGTCGTGTATTCAAGTCAAAAATGAAATAACCATCGCATACGGCGTAGACGCATTGGAAGCACCGGTACAGTGCCTGTTCATGTTCGAGATGATTGAGCGAATCAAAGGTAGAAACAACCAACCCGAAACGCTCATCTAACGTAAAATTGCTCGCATCACCCTGGATGAAGGTGGCCTGACCGGTTTGAATATACTGGCGGGCATGCTCCCTGGCGTAGTGCAGCATATGGTCTGATAGATCAAGCCCCACAACCCGATATCCCCTGGCAAGAAAGTGTACCGCCAGATGACCGGTACCGCAGCAGAGATCAAGAACAGTTTTGTTCTCTTGAGCAATCGGTGTAGCGGCGTAGAAATCAAGGATAAGCGGAGCGACCTGCCTGGCAAAACCAGACCACCTCAGATCGTATACTTTGGCAAAACCCTTATCATACGCTTGCATAGCATGTGCTCCAACGAATGCTTAGTCGTCTTAACGAACGAGTGGAGACTGACGATCAGAACGTGAACTATACTACCGGAAGGTCTGCTTTGTATCTTTTGTCATCGGTTTGCTGGGGGATATTATAGCATTGGTTCGATGGGTGCCGACATGGTGTATCTTGCAGTAGTAGGGGCACGGCATGCCGTGCCCCTACATTTTACGCTCTACATCAGGTTGAAAGGCAGATATTTTCTCACAGTGCTGCTTATTGACACCCACGGTCGAATACGTAACAGTTACTCAGGTACACCAGCGTTACGATTTTGTAGTTATGCTCACTAATCCAATGATCACCCCTCAGACGATTGCGAATACCCCATTTTGATCCATCCCTTCTTGATCGCAACAATCACTGCCATCGTGCGATCATTGACCTGGAGTTTGGCAAGGATGGAGGTAATGTGGTTCTTCACCGTCTGACTACTGATGCTTAGTTCGCTGGCGATCTCTTTGTTTGAGAGACCACGGGCAATACAGTCAAGAATTTCGATCTCACGTGATGTAAGCGGTGCAAACAGACTTGCACCGTCCTCTTCATCGGTTGCCGCCAGTTCGCGAAACTGGTGTAGCACCCGTGCAGCGACGTTGGGATGGGCCAGAACAGCATCATTGATCAGGTAGCGACCGCGCGCCACCTCGCGAATCATGTGAACAAGCTCTTCGGGACTGATGTCTTTTGAGGTGAAGGCTGCTGCTCCAACCTTGATAGCCTGAAAGAGTTGCTCTTCATCTTCGTAAACACTCAACACAATAATGCCAGTACGCGGTTCACGTCGCTTGATGACACGGGCGACTTCCAGACCATTCAAACCGGGCAGATTAATATCAACCAGGACGACATCGGGAAAGAGCCGTTCGGTCAGCTTGATCGCTTCCTGACCGTTCTCAGCTTCCCCTACAACCTCAATATCGTGAGCACTCTCCAGACTCCAGCGAATACCTTGACGGAAGAGCGGATGGTCATCAATGATCAATACTTTTACTTTTGACGGTGCCGTCACACACGACTCCTTAATGTTGATCCCTGTTATACACGTACACGGTGTTGCTGCCACGATTGCTGTAATCCGAGTAGCATATTTCTATGCCTTCTCCGTAGTGTAAAACGAAACGAAGTCAAGAATTAACGCGCAGTAGGTAATGGCATTTTCACATGAACCTCGGTTCCCGCACCGTGACGGGTCGTAACTGTCAATTGAGCGCCGATGAGTTCGGCACGCTCGCGCATGCTGGTCAGACCCCAGCTTTCACGGCCAGCACGTCGGCTTACTTCGCGCAGATCAAATCCTGGCCCTTCATCTCGGATGATGAGCTGTAACTGGCCGTTGCGAGTGGTAAGGGTGACCCGTACCGGAGCACCGCGGGCATGTTTGCGGGCATTTTGTAGGGCTTCCTGCACGATGCGGTAGAGCACAATCTCGGCTTCGGCTGGTAGTCGCGGCAGTGGGTCGGCTTCAAAGTGAACGGCATTGCTCACCGTGTCGCGGTAGCGCCGAATATACTCGTGAAGCGCGGCGACCAGTCCTTGCTCTTCGAGTTTACCCGGTCGCAGGTCGGCGATAAAGCTGCGCACCTCGCGCAACCCTTCACGCACACTGTCACCCAACTGGCTCAAAATTGAGCCTAACCGGTCGAGGTGTTGTTCCTGGAGCAGGTTCTGACACACCTCTACTCCCATCAGCGCATTTGCCAGCACCTGGGCCGGGCCATCGTGAACTTCACGCGCCAGTCGGATACGTTCTTCTTCACGGCCTTTGATAATCTGAGCACGCAATGCCTGCACCCAGGGATCGGCAGCGATACCTTCTGCATTGCGCGTTAACGTCGTGCTGCTCATCTCAATCTGACGAATGAGCTGATCGAGCTGGCGCATAGCCCGCCGTAGTTCGGCTTCGGTAGCCGCCGCCGCCGCATGTTCCGCCCGTATCTGATTAACGCGGGCAGTTGCGGCAACGGTTGACATGCCGCGCTCACGCGCGAAGCGTTCCTGAATCACGGCTTCGTCAAGCTGGCGCGAGAGTTGCTGGACGCGCCGCCGTATGTCTTCGTGCTGATGCAGCGCAGCGTGATATAGATCGCGCAGTTCGTTTAATTGCGCGGTAACGATAGCTGTGGCACGCTCAAGTAAGGCGGCTGGCTCCGTACTCAAGGCTCTACTCCCACGTCTGATGTATTGATGGTCTAAGTATAGCACGCAACCGGTTCGCAATGAAGAGGAGCGAGATGAGGAAACCGTCATCTCGCTCTACGGTTGCACAAGAGAGGTGTCAGCTACTGCGCCGGGGTGAATCCCAACACGTTGCCGTAGAAGGCCAGTTCGCGCTCGATTGCGGTGATGATGTTTTCGGCCTTGCGAAAACCGTGTTGTTCGCCGGGGAAGGGGACATATTCGGTGTAGACGCCCCGTGAACGTAATGCCTCGTACATCATTTCCGATTGGGCTGGCGGAACAACCTTATCTTCTAACCCCTGAAAGAAGATCACCGGACTGGTAATTTGATCGGCGTGAGTGAGCGGTGAGCGTGCCTCGTAGAGGTCTGCGCGCTCAGGGTATGGGCCGACCAGGCGGTCGAGATAACGCGACTCGAACTTGTGCGTGTCGCGAGCCAATGCTGCCAGATCGGCCACGCCGAAGTGGCTGGCACCGGCGCGGAAGACCTTGTGGAATGCGAGTGCGGCCAGTACGGTAAACCCACCGGCACTCCCTCCGGTGATCAGCAGCCGGTTGGGATCAGCCCGCCCGGTAGCAGCGAGAAATTGGGCACCGGCAATACAATCCTCTACATCAACGACACCCCACGCCCCATCGAGTAGCTCGCGATAAGCGCGACCAAAGCCGGTACTTCCACCATAATTCACATCCAACACCCCAATGCCCCGACTTGTCCAGTACTGGATCGATAGGCGAAGGGTTGGTTGGGCAGCAGCGGTTGGTCCGCCGTGGATCATAACCAGCAGGGGCGGTAATTCGCCTTCTGGCGCGACAAAATCGGGGTTGTGCGGTGGGTAGAAGATGCCGTAAGCAGTGCGACCACCGGCACTCGGAAAGCTGATGACCTCTGGCAGAGATAGATAAGCCGGGTCAACCGGCAATTCACCGCTACGCCGCAGCGGCAATAGCGACTGATCGCTCAGGTCGAGCAGGAACAGGGTCGTTGGTGTGGTTGGTGAGCTGCCGGTAAACACCACACGCTCACCGGTGCCATTGACAATGTTAATCACCGACACCGGCAGATCGATGGGATGAATACTACCATCACGCTCAATGATCACCATATGCCAGCGACTCTGCCGGCAATATGTCGCCAGAACCCGGCCATCAGCCAGGGGGACATAGGTGCGCATGCCCGGCTGCCAGAGTGGTTGACCAAATTCGGCATCGAGCGGGTACAGTGGTGTCGCGTTGCCGGCAAGATCGAGCCGATACAGGTTCCACCAGCCAGTCCGCTCGGCGACGACCAGTACCTGACCGTCGGTCGTCCATTCTGGCTGGAAGCATGAATCGCCGGCGCCACCGGCCAGTTGACGAGCCGAACCGAGACTGCCATCCTCCAGGATCGGAGCCACCCACAGCTCAGCGGCATCCCAGGGCATATTGGGATGATCCCAGGCTAACCAGGCCAGCCAGTTGCCATCGGGACTGAGCCGGGGTGCAGCAACGAAATCACGTCCGGTATGGAGAGGTGTGATCGCACCACTATCCAGATCAACTGCCACCAGATAGTTTTGGGCTTCGCCGGTACCGCGATGATCTTCGCCAATCGCAATGATGCGGTTGCGTCGGCGATCAACCTGCATCTCGGCAAAGCGTAGCCCATCGGGAGTACCTACCGCAACCGGCAGCTCGCCGGGACGCTGGCGGTATAGCAGTTGGTCGCGAAATTCGACAAAAAACACCTCACCCTGATCGACCGTATAGCTGGCGCCGCCATACTCGTGTACCAGTGTGCGTACATTCATGTCTGGTGGTGTGACATCGCTGACCACACCATCGGCAGTGCGGCGTACCAGGACATTGCGTCCGCCCTCCTGGGGCCGACCCTCAATCCAATAGATATCGGCACCATCGATAGCGGGCCAGTTCAGGCTCACTTGTCTGGCGACGAGCATTTCAGCGGAGATTGGCGAGCGCCAACTACCGTAGGGGGCAATCTGGGCCATAATGAACCTCGTTCTGCTGTGCATGTTACCTTCTTTATCATAACATACTGTGAGGGGTGAGGTGGGAAGTAGGAGATAGGAAATAGAAGGTAGGAGATAGGAGATAGGAAGTAGGAGATAGGAGATAGGAGGCAGGAGGTAGGAGATAGGATGACATAGGTATGCAACATGCCACCACCCTCAACCCTCCCCGCCGGGCTATGCATTACTTGCAACTGGTGTCAACCACGGGTGTATCAGGGGGTATGATCGCTATAGGTGCTGTTGTGGGCGACTGGCCTGGTGACAATGCGCAGCTCCAGCACGTGATAGCACGGGCTGGATGGGTTGCCTTACGCGCACATCGTGTGCGTGTCGCCGGGTTTGGAGTGCGGCAGCCATGCTGCCGCGCTGGCCGTACACACGATCCGGCGCGTGTCACACCGTTCCCCATCCTGGTTACGGAGAAGCTGGATGTGATCGTTTCGATCATCGAGTCGGTCCGACATGCATGCGATACCTGTACGTAGGCGTTTGGTTATACCAGGTTCGTGCCTGCGCATAGCGGCCACGGCTAGCACCTGACGGCAGTGGAGAGAATACCTGCACGTGGGCTAGAAGCCCACACCACGGGAAGCCGTCACGGGAAGCACTTGCAGCCCGGCCTAACGCAGCGCGACATGTGGGTAATGCATAGCCCGCTAGGGGCGGGAGTCGCCTGGTCAGAGTGATACAGCAGGGCGTTCAATACCTGGTGGTAGCGAGCCGGAGGCTCGCTCTTCCAGGGGATGTCGCGTGCATTAAGGGCTGAGACCACTCATTCCCGTAAGCGTGCAGTGAGTATCAGTCCATGGATGATCTGACAGCCGCAGCGTTTACCTGCCCATCATCCCGTATCCATCGCCACCAGGAACCGGCAATCACGACATACATAACGACTAATAGCCAGAGAGGAAACGCCGGAAGGCGGACAACGGCCCACGCCGGCTCTGCCAGCAACATCGCAACGCTGTTGATCCAGCTTAGCGGGAGCCAGGCACACAGCGCCAGCCACTGACCCAACGGTAGCCAGACCAGACCACCGAGAAGGGCACAACCACCGAGTAACATGGCAAAAGGAACAACCGGTACGATCACAATATTGGCCAGCGGAGCGATGAGGGAGAGATTCCCGAAGTGGTAGAGCATCAGCGGCAGGGTCAAGACCTGGGCAGCCAGGGTTGCACCGAGTGCCTCGCGCATCGCATCTACCACCGGATGAGGGGGCCAGCGTACCGTATCCAGCCAGTGATCAACCGGCTTGCCAAATGCGAACAGACTGGCCGTAGCCAGCGCCGATAACTGGAAGCCTAAATCCCACAGTGTTTGCGGATTGATCAGGGTTAACAGCCAGCATGCAGCCAGCAACAGGCGCCAGGGTTCACTCTGCCGCTCGGCGGTGCGGGCCAAAAGCGCAAGACTCGCCATCATTGCCGCCCGTATAACGGCTGCTGAAGCACCGGTGAAACCGGCATATATCCACATGATTGCCAGACTCAGCCAGAAGGCGGGCCAGGGCGGCAGGCGCAACAATCGGGCCAGGGCTGCCAGCGCTGCTGCGGCAATGCTGAAATTCCAGCCTGAAACAACCAGAATATGCGATGTTCCGGTCGCTGCGAAAGCCGTGCGGGTGGTTTCTGGTAACCCGGCCTGAATACCGAGCAAAATCCCAATTGTCAGCGCTGCCTGGGGTTCGGGTAAGAGGCGCAAGATAATCTGCCGACAATGTTCACGGAACTGACTGATCTGTTTTATCCCCCAATTCGTGACCGGCTTGTCGAGTTGCCGGATCACTGTGGGCCGATGCATGAGCACGAAGATATTGCGCCGCGCCAGGTAGACCCGGTAGTCAAATTCCCCTACCCGCTGTGCAGTAGCCGGCCTGCTCAGATCTCCTTCCAGCCAGAGCCGGTCGCCTGGATAATATGGCGGATAGGGCGGTACCCGCACCAGAACCCGCCCTTCCGTCATAACGAACCGTTCGGAGGTGCGGGTATGGGTAACTTCGACAACAAGTTGCTGACCCCGATCATCACGGCGGGGTTCCTCTGCTACATAGCCAACCAGAGTGAGACGGTTAGTATCAGCCCAACGCTCAATATGCTGCGGGCCGATCAGCGGTTGAGCAACATGAAAACGAACACCTCCCAACGCACAGCACAGCACCGAGAGTGCCAGCCAGCGTTGAGAGCTGCGGTCAAACGGTAACCCCACCAGCGCCACGGTAGCCACAATCAGCCACCAGGGCAACGGAACATTGAACGAACCTGCCAGGCCAATCCCGACCAGCCAACCGATTGCGAGTCGAATCAGATTCATCGCTTTGCCTGTTGTCAAAAACGCGGTACTATAAAAGATACCGTTCAGACCCAGGCAAAGGTGCGCACGATGTATGGCAAATATTATGACTCAGCTTCAACAGTCTGCTGGGCGGCCAGATCGGCGGCCAATCCATCACGCAGCTTGAGCAGTAGTCGCGTCAACTGCTCCTGCTCTTCTTCATCGAGCAAGCCCATCCGGCGTTCGACAGCGGCATTGTGCATTGCCAGCGCCTCGGCCCGCACTGCGGCCCCGCGTGGCGTCAGGATCAGCCGCTGTGCTCGCCGATCATCAGGATCGGGATTGCGCTTGACCAAACCGTCGCGTTCGAGGCGATCCACCAACCGCGTAATGGTGCTCTTAACACAGAGCAGTTTGGCGCCAACATCAGTCAGTCGTTGCCCCTGCTCAAGGTCTAACTGGAGCAACAAATTAAACTCGAGCGGGGTCAAATTGACGTGTGACAATGCTCGCCGGTCGCCATCGTCAAGCAGCACGTACACGTCGTGGATAAGCTGATGTGGCAAATGTGAACGAGCTTCGTGTTGTTTCATAATAGTAAACCTGCACATGTGCAACCGTTTTCTTTGCAAGCAGTATACTGCTCTTTTGAGGGGGTGACAAGTGATGAAATAGTATTTTAGGTGAATATGCGGCAAGCAAGGTTATGAAGTGTGTTCAATTGTTTTGCAAAACTTGGACAGGAGGATCACATATGGCAAAACATGGACTGGCTTCAATAACAACGACTCCGCAAACCCCTCGATCAACAAACGACGGACTGCACAAACTGGCGCGATCATACGCGCTCAAACTGCTTGCTGCTGCCGGCATTACGGTCAATGGCACGCAACCGTGGGACATTCAGGTTCATGATGAACGGTTATATCTGCGCTGCCTGCTCCATGGCTCACTAGGGTTGGGCGAAGCGTACATGGATGGCTGGTGGGACTGTGAGGCAATTGATGAGTGTATTCGTCGTCTGTTGAGTGTGCAGGCACCCCAGACAATCGGCTGGCTGGCACGCATCCCGCTCTGGTTTGACAGTCGGTTTATAAATCGGCAGCGTGGCAAAGGTGCGTTCGTCATTGGAGAGCACCACTACGATATTGGCAACGATCTCTACGAGGCGATGCTTGACCGACGCATGATTTACAGTTGTGCCTACTGGGATAGTGGGGCGCGCACGCTCGATGAAGCACAGGAGGCCAAACTCGACCTGATTGCCCGTAAACTCGACCTGCAGCCGGGGCTGCGCGTGCTCGACATTGGCTGTGGTTGGGGCGGTACTGCGCAGTATCTGGCTGAGCGTTATGGGGTACATGTAGTCGGCATCACCGTGTCAAAAGAACAGGCCGCGCTGGCGAGTGAACGATGTCGCGGTTTGCCGGTTGAGATCAGGTTGGAAGATTATCGGCAGACACGCGGAACGTTTGATCGCATCATTTCCGTTGGCATGTTCGAGCATGTTGGCTACCGTAACTATCGCACCTTTATGCAGGTCGCGCGGCGCTGTCTGGCTGATGATGGCTTACTTCTGCTGCACACGATTGGCACCAACGTGGCATACCAGGGCCGTGATGCCTGGATCGAGCGCTACATCTTCCCCAACTCGATGTTGCCCTCGCCGCGATTACTCACAGCGGCATTCGAGGGTCTCTTTGTGCTGGAAGACTGGCATAACTTCGGGATCAACTACGTGACTACGCTCAAAGCATGGCACGCCAATTTCGAGCGGGCATGGCCACAATTGTCTGCCCGTTACAACGAGCGCTTCTACCGGATGTGGCGTCTCTATCTGCTGATGAGCGCCGGTAGCTTTATGGCACGGGCCAGCCAGCTCTGGCAACTGGTGCTGTCACCACGAGGAGTGGCCGGTGGTTACCGTTCGGTGCGGTAGGTGAATGGAAGGAACAGCTCTATTCGCTAAAGTGGCTGGCAACGCAGAGACTACTCACCATTCGTAGCTCTGTCTGCCAGCCGCCGTTCCATAAAGACCGTATCGGCGATAGGTGTCGGATAGTACGGTGCACAGCGCATAAAACCGAGCGACTCGTAAAGGTGAATTGCACTGTGCATTGAAGGAAGGGTATCAAGACGCATATATTCGTAGCCAATGGTAGATGCTTCATTGAGCATGTATCTTGTCAGGTATCGCCCTAATCCCAAGTGGCGAAACGCCGGTCGCACATAGAGGCGTTTTAGCTCACAGATGGTATCGCTCAGTGGACGTAGCGCTACACAGCCGGCTGCGGTCTCATCAACCATAGCCAGCAGCAGCCGTCCGCGCGGTGGAGCATAAGCACCGGGAAGGCTTGCCAGTTCGGTGTCAAAACCTTGATACGCTAAGTCGATTGGCAATCCGGCGGCATACTCGCGGAAGAGGTCACGAATGAGGGCGAGTTGAGCCGGGGTTTCGGCATGCACAACAACACTTTGTAGCGAAAAACCTCTTGACATAGGCATTCTACCCTGCTATAGTATTAAATGCTGGCGCGGCGTGGAGCAGTGGCAGCTCGTCGGGCTCATAACCCGAAGGTCGCAGGTTCGAATCCTGCCGCCGCTACCAAAAGAGCGACAGAACCCACAAGTTCTGTCGCTTTATTATATGTTGAGGGTCGATTTTTTCAAGGCCGATCACAGGTGCTCTCCCCTTACAGTACCCGTATCCGTGCACACACTGTACCACAGTGGTCGCTGTACAGCATATTCTCCAGACACACAGTGATACACGTGGCACGTGATGTGGCGTGCGGAATAAAGTGTCTGCCTCCATCGTACAGGGATAGTGCAGGCAATTCCTCAGTCGTTCCTGAGCGATTCCTGTCATGACCGTAGTCCGTTCTTGTCCATACCGTTCAGGACTACCTGGTGGTCGTAAAGCCTTTTCACGATGGCGAAGACAACTTCCATACCGTTATCGTGCTGGGCAACGCAATAGGGGTTGGTCTGGAAGCCGTTTTCTCCTTTCATGATTTCACAGCCTGTATCGGTCTCCAAAGTCATGACCCAATCAAAGATATGTTCTGTTATCAATAATCTTGACAAAATCTATCGTTTTATGTAAGATTAATGACAGGTATCTTGAAAAAATTGCGCAAGGAAGTCAACAATGTCTGCGAAAGCATTTTCTTCACCACCTGCTCTCTTCGACCGCACTGCCCTGCGCTTTAACCAGGCGGCGATCATCGTGCTTGTTCTAACAGCCTTCGTTACCAATCAACACTGGTTGGTTGCGTTCGTTGCGGTTGTCCTTGCTCTTGGTGTGATCCATCCTGCGCTGGCATTGTTCCAGCGTCTATACCGCGACATCCTGCGCCCCCTGGGCTGGTTACGTCCTGACCTGCACGAGGAAGATGCAGCACCTCACCGCTTTGCGCAAGGTGTTGGGGCTGGTGTACTGCTGCTGGCTACGTTGAGCCTGTGGTTAGGGGCAGAGGTTATCGGCTGGAGCCTGGCGCTGCTGGTCGTTGTGCTGGCGGCAGTGAATCTGATCTTCGGTTTCTGCGCCGGATGCTTTATCTTCTTTCAGTTGCGGCGATTGGGTGTTCTGAAGTAGATGACCGGTGAGGTATTTGAGTGCTGGTTGAACGGCTGTTGATCATTGGGGTTGTGACGCTCGCGGTACTGCTGGTGTGGGCAGGGGTACGTTACTGGCAGGCACGCACGGTACGATCCCTCGCTCAGAAGTCTCCCTTCGTCGGGTTGGTGCCGACGGGGAAGCCGGCAGTGGTTGCTTTTACCACACCTGGTTGTCGCGAGTGTCATTTCCGGCAAGCACCGGCGCTGGCGAGGCTGGCCGGTGCTGTCAACGATCAGGTCACTCAGGTCACTATCTGTACCTTGCAGGCTGCGGACTATCCGCAGCTCGTGACGCAACTGGGTATTCTCACTGCGCCGGCGACTGTGGTGCTTGATGCCCGTGGTGTGGTACGCCACATCAATTTGGGGTTTGTGGATACGCCGGTATTGTTGCAGCAGGTCGGACTATTAACGCGAGAGGTTGGCATCCGGCAGACAACGGTTGCCGGATGAAAGAAGGTGCGATGCATGTGACGATGCATCGCACCTTTCTTGCTCTTTTTAATCAGCCGCCACCGCTGTCGGTGGTTCTACCGGTGTTGTGACGTTGAGCGAGATGACGGTTGGGACGCTTCCCAGTCGACGACCGAGGGCATGGACGGCCTCGGCGACGATGCTGACACAGCGATCAGCTTCTTCGCGGGTGAGGATCAACGGCGGCGCCAGTTGGATCACCGGTTCGAGTCGATCATCGGCCCGGCAAATCAGACCACGCTGCTTCAATTGATCACTCAGCCAGATCATCAGCCGCTCCTCGGCCAGTGACTCGCGGGTGACCCGGTCACGTACCAGCTCGACAGCCATAAACATGCCCATCCCCCGCACCTCACCCACGTTGGGGTGATTGCCAACGGCAGCGGTTAGCTCTTGCATCAGGTAGGCTCCCATTTCGCGCGACCGCTCCAGCAGATGTTCCCGTTCGATAATGTCCAGGTTGGCGAGTGCTGCCGCACAACTGGCAGCGTGCCCACCAAAGGTGATTCCGTGCATAAACTTATCTGCTTCATTATCGGAAACGAAGACATCGGCGAGCGTGTCACAGACAATGGCCGCACCGAGCGGAGCGTAGCCGCTGGTGATGCCTTTGGCGCAGGTGATGATGTCGGGCCTGACCCCCATCGCTGTTGAACCAAACCAATCACCAACCCGGCCAAAACCGCAGATCACTTCATCAACAATCATGACGATCCCGTAGTGATCGCAGATCTGGCGAATGCGTTGTAGATAGCCGGGAGGCGAGACAATTGCACCGCCACTATTTTGCACCGGTTCCATAATAATGGCGGCAATTGTTTCAGGGCCTTCAAACTCGATCAGACGCTCGACTTCATCGACACAGACACCACGGCAGCCACTGTGAGTGGCGCAATAGTCGCAGCGAAAACGATAGGGGAGGGGCGCATGGCGTGCCCCCGGTACCAGCGGGCCAAAACCGTTACGGATGGAGGTGACACCGTTGACCGATAGCGCACCCATTGAGGTGCCGTGATAGCTCACGCGACGGGCAATAATCTTGGTGCGGTCGGCAAACCCGCGCCGCCGCTGGTACGCTTTGGCCAGCTTCAATGCAGTCTCCACTGCATCTGAACCCCCGGTGGTCAGAAATACTCGCGAGCGGGGGCCGGTGGGACTGATTGAAGCCAGGCGCGCCGATATGTCAATTAAAGGCAGACTGGGGAAGCTGAAAGGACTGACGTAAGCAATCTCGCTCAGTTGCGCACTGATCGCCTCGATGATTTCACGGCGACCATAACCGACATTGACTGTAAACAGACCGGACAGACCATCGATGTACTCGTTACCGTCTTGATCCCATACGCGCGACCCTTCACCTCGGACCAGTATTGTGGGCCGCGCGTCGGTACTGGAGAAGTGGCCCATTTGGAAGAAATGTAACCAGACATTATCACTGAGGGCCTGACGTCGATTGTTCGTAATGGTACTCATATAGATTCCTGACTACGTCCGCAACCGTGGCCTCTAACGCGCCGAATGCGCGACTGCGACACCGCAGCAGGTAAGAGAGAGAGACCACATCGTAGGCACATGCCCCGACCCTGGCGCGGACACGAAGAACAGGGCGACACGCCGGATGAGGTACCCGGTGTGACCGAGATGCGCACGGCCCTGACACATGCGCACCTCACGCATATCAATCTGCCAATGTCATTCCTTTCTAGCCGGTTATCCCGGCACTAATAACCAAAAACCGGCGCGTACACCAAACCATCCGGGAACAGCGTAAACGCTGCCCGTTCCAGAGGGTTCGTGTCGCGGGTTAATTATCGACCAGGCGAATGACCCGGAACGTCTCGGCGTAGGCAACGCCGATCTTCGTGCCGTTCTCGGCGTCCCACGTGCGCACCCAATCAGCCACCTCGGGGCCAAGCTGCGAGCGGTGGCAGAGCAGACTCTCAATCTTCTGCTCAATCCGATCACTTATATCGAGGTAGAGATCAGGGGCACTGGGAAACATCAGATAGAGTTCACGCACTTTGTGCGGTTCGTAGCCTTCGGCAAGGAGTTCCGGGAAGATGGGGCGCGTTTCAGCGCTGGGGAAAACGGCGTAGAGCGCCGCTTCACCGGCTGCACGATGATCGGGATGATTAATGTAGGTGTTGCCGGCAAAGACGAGTGTTGGGTCCTGGCAGAGAACCCGGAATGGTCGTACTTCACGGATCAGGCGAGTTAGCTCTCGCCTCAGATCGAGGGTTGGCTGCAAGATGCCGTCGCGGTAGCCAAGGAAACGGACATCGTGCACACCGAGGACTGCTGCGGCAGCACGCTGCTCTTCTTGACGGCGAGCGACCAGGGTTGCCAGATTGGCACCTGGTTCATTTGAGCCAGCCGAACCATCGGTTACGATGCAATACGTAACAGGATGCCCGGCTGCTGCCCACTTGGCGATAGTACCGGCAGCAGCAAACTCAATATCATCAGCATGTGCAGCGATAACCAGAATTGGTTCTTGTTGGACGTGCATACAGCCTCCTGTTTCTAGTCTACACGAAGACGTGGGGGTTTGTCTAGGGGGGGCCGGAAATATGATAGAGACGTCGCATTGCAACGTCTCTATCGTTCTCTTACTATGCTGGTTTGGTAGTGGTTCCTGTGGCGTAGAATTTACACGGTAATCGCCCGTCCGCGATGAATCCGCCCGGCGTAACGGGTATCGGCTTCAGGCGGGAGTGGTGCAGTGACCAGCAAGACTGCCTCGATAAAACGTTCCAGTTCTTGTTGACGCTCGTGCGGATCACGCGGCTCTTCGGCACGCGCACGCCGGGTCAGATCGACTTGATTGATCAGAATGCGCTGAGCAGTTCTTTCGCTCTCGACACCAATCGTAGCCGTAAAAGCGTGAAGGGTCGTTTTGATGAAGTTAGCCAGAGCAAATTGCTCGGTAGTTGAGGTAGCCGTAGTTTCGGGAGTGACCAGCGCGAGACTGGCACCATCACTCAGGGCAATCTTGCGCGCTACCCGGAAATGGTGGGTGAGCTGGTGTTCGCACAACTCGGCAAATTCAGCCTCACTCAACACTGTGCTCCAGTCACTGTCTTTACGCCCGACCAGTGGTACCGTCGGCAGTGGCCGGAAGGGGGTACAGACGACCGGCCCTGGGCGACCGTAGCGAGTGATAGCCTGGTCGATAGCGGCTTCGATCTGATCACCGGCCACAATAGTCATCAGCCGACCAGCCTCGACGTGATCGTGGAGCAAGCGACGCATTGTCTCTGCCCCGGTTTCTGTCTCAACAATCATCACTACCTGACGTGCCCCGTAACGTTCGAGGTACGCACGGGCAAGCAGGTTAAGGTGTTCAGTCAGATGTTCACCTATCAGATAGACCGTGCTTCCGACCAGCTCCGCCAGCCGTTCCGGTGAGGGCAAGCCGAAGAGTTCGCCACCGGTAGGGGTGCGTTCGTAACGCAAACCACCTGATGGGTGGAATGTCTCACCACTGACATTGCGGTCGGCAAGGTAATAGACGGTGGCCATTGCGACATCAAACTCAGTCGGCATCCGTTGCAGGTAGAGCATCCCCATGATGCCGTCACGAACCTTGCGAGCCTCGCGATCAATCTGGGCTCGGGTGAAGAAGGGATCGGGCGGGTTTGGCAGGTTTGCAAAGATGTCGGCAGGCAACACATAGCCACCATTATGCAAACGAGCCAGCAATTTAGCGGCAATTGAACGGTTCAGCAGCGCACTGCTTGATGATGCCGCCGGATCGCCTTCGCTGCGAAAACGTCGTGCCAGTTCACGCAACGCGGTAGGTGCTGCGGGATTCTGCTCTAGTGCGGCCACATCATTGGGTAAGAGCAGTTCAACCAGTTCGTGCATAGATCGCTCATCGGTGCGCGCAGCCGCGATAAGAGCAGCGTGAAGCTCATTCAGCCGCTTGTTCTCCAAAATCAGCCGCGCCCGACGGGCAAAGAGGCCGGGACGTTCACCGGTACCGCGCAAGCGATCACCTTCGACCGGACCCGGCGCAATGGCATTGATCTGTATCTCCGGGCCAAGGAAGCGCGCAAAGACTTCGGCCATTGCCCGCTGACCAGCCTTCGAGACGGCGTAATCGGCACGGTTGGGGTAGGGAATGGCCGCATCTTTTTCACCGCCAAAGTATGATGAGACGTTAAGGATGTAACCGCTACCCTGTTTTTTCATCAACGGCGCCAGTTTGCGCATCAACGAGTAGTTGCTGATCAGATTGGCGAAGAGGGTATGGCGCCATCCCTCAACTGGCATATCGATAACCATCTCTTCGACACCGGCGATCCCGGCGTTGTTGATCAGATAATCGACGGTGCCAAAAGCTGACAGGGTACGTTCAACAAGATCCGCAAGCTGCGCTTCGCTACTCACATCGCAGCCCGGTGCAATGTGGACGCGATCTTCGACATCGGTATACCCCACCTCAGCCAGCTCAGATTGGATCATCGCCTGCATCTGTTCGAGCTTATGCCGATCACGGGCTGCCAGCATCACGCGCGCGCCACTCAAAGCCAGGAGGCGCCCGATCTGCCCACCAATACCGGCGCTGCCACCGGTAATCAAGGCAACTTTCCCCAAATGCAACCCGATCAGGCTTTCCGCCCATCCGACCGATGCACTGCGTGCGCCGGTGGTGGCGCTAATGTTGGCAGGGATGTTGAGGGTAATCTCATTGATATGGCGTTGACTATGGAGCAATTGAGCTGTCCAGGCACAGGCAAATTCTAACCCTTCAAGGCTGCGGTTAGCGAAGCGCACAATCTGATTGGCCCATACCGGCGGCAGCACATGATCACCGGCGGCGCTGGCACGCTGATAGTCAAGTTCAGCCTCGTGACGCCACACACGAATGAGCTGACCGATAGCGGCACTTTGAATGCGTCCGTAAACATTCCCATTTTGATCGGCACCGTTCGAGAGAAAAATGACACGCGGCCCACGCGCACGTGCGCCGGGGGTAAGCCGTTGCGACTGCCAGTAACGGGCCAGGCGACTGGCAATCACAATTGTCCCGGTGATTTCATCGGCCAGAAAATTCAGCACCCGCTCATCATCAACCTCAATCACGCACGGTGCCGGTTCGCGACTGGTAGCAGGCAGAATCACCGCTGCATGAATCCCGCCGGTATTCTCGCCGGCCCAATCGAAGACAGCGTCAATTGTTGCCGGATCGCGTGGATCGAGTGGCAAGGCAATGGGAGGCGTAAAGTCTGCGCCGGCCAGCCGCCGACTCTCATTGACTGCCTGCTCGAACTGGGCCAGCGCCGCAGCCGAACGGAAGCCGATGATCACTTCACTCCCACAGGTACGCAACATACCGGTGAGCGCCATCACCTCTTCAATCTGGTCGCCGGCGCAGATGAGCGTCGTGCGGCCACTGGCATCAATCGTGCGCAGATCAGTACGGGCCAGCAGGCTGGTCTCACTGCAGGCCGGCAACTCCATTCCGTGCGTAACCTCAATCGTCTCACCGGAGAGAGCGGCGGATTCGGCACTGGCCAGAAAGACAGCGGCGTCTGCCACATCACCGACGGAGGGGAACCGACGTTCAAGCGCGCCCTGGTCGTTGGCACGACACAATCGCATGGTGTTCAAAAAATGGTGCGCTGTGTCGCCTTCGGGCCGCCCCTTGAGCTGATCCATACGCTGGAACACTGTACGGATGCGATCACTTTCAATCGGGCCGGGAAAGATCGTATTAACGCGGATGCCACGTGCACCTAACTCACGCGCAGCAAGTTGAGATAGAGCATTAAGAGCAGCTTTAGGGGTGACATACGGAATCCGCCCGTAGTACTCAGCCCGTGAAAAGATGGTCGAGACATTGATGACCGCACTTCCTACCGGCATATGAGGTGCCGCAATACGCATCAGATGCCATCCCATACCAAGTAAATTGGCGATGCTGGCATGAAGCGTCTCTTCGGCGCCAGGGCCTAATTCAGCTTCAGTGAGTGGAATCTCGGCCAGACGACGCTGGGCACCGGCACTTCCTGCATTGTTGACCAGAATGTCGATCTGGCCGTGACGGGCCACAATCGCTTCGATACCGGCACGTACCGCGACCGGATCACTCCCATCCATGACTTCGAGATCGATGCGCTTTGCCGGCACTCCTGCCTCTGCCTGCATCCGTTCGGCCAGTGCGGTCAACTTCGCCCGATTCCGTCCACTAATAATGACCGTCGCTCCCTCTGCGAGAAAGCGACGTGTCAATTCACTGCCGATATTGCCGGCGCCACCGGTAATTAACGCAATCTTTCCTGCCAGTCGTCCTGTTCCGCTCATGGACTCCCCCGTCGCCATCGCTGTTCTGTTATGCAATTAGTTGAAGAATTATCGATAGGTATAGTATACCATGATGTTGTTCCAAATTTCACGGATGGTTAAGAATGTATGACTGTTGATATGGCTTAAGTGATTTTTTGACAACCGTGATAGAAAGCGGTTGCCAATGGCATGCGCGTGCATACTTCTGTGAGCATGGACATCGCTGCGATCGGCGTATTGGTGGTAAATGATGTTGCCGTTTCATACCTTTTTGTCATTACAAGTATTCGTTCAAGTTATCTTTATCACTCAAAGACAGCCTTACTCCAGACAGTTCAGGAACGGACAGAACATATAAGCAAACACACCGTCTACCTCATCAGGACGCCTCAATGCAGACTGCTGTGCTTCCCTTTCTCGCAGTGCAGGAGAGGCTATATCAAATCTTGATTGGCACTTATTTCATAAAAGCCGTACTGTCGTGCTATCGGACTGTCGCACAGGTGCATGAACGCTTGCCAATCACCAACAACAGTAATCCTGCTCTCAGGCTGCCGGTATGGAAGCGAGGAGGGCTGACGACCATCGTCAGTGCCATCTCGTTGGATTGGGGGCCTTACCTGTCTGTCATGCGCGTGGCGCAGCGTGTGGAGTGCGGCAGCCACGCTGCCGCGCCAGCCGTGCTCACGATCCGGCACCTGGCCCGCCATTGACCCGGCTGGTTACAAGGATGCGGGGTGTGTTCGTCACGATCATCACGATCATGAAGTCGGTCGTCAATGAATGAGATAACTTTGTAATAGATGTTTTTTGAAGCAGGTTCGAGTCACTCCGCACCGCCAATGTCCTAACGCAGCACGTTGGAATATTGGTTACGGTGATAGTTTGTTCAACAGCGAAGCTACCTGTCTGGGATTAAGAGAGTGGCCCAGCCAATTGCGCCTATCTGCATAAGCATGGCTGGTAACGCGAGGTCGCATCACAACCTCGCCATCGTGGTGTAGACTGCATGGTCTCTGAAGAACAATTAACGTTTTACTAACGTCATTATCGTATGCTGATACTCGTGCTATGATACCGGCAATACCTGTTTTGATCGGAGATACAGCCATGATCCGCTTTCCTTCCCCAGTTGCAATTCGCAACCTACAGCAATTGCGTCGCGAACCGCTGACGCTACTGGAGGAACTGGCTGCTCGCGGCGATGTGGTGCCATTTCGGGTTGGGCCGCAAATGATGGTGCTGGTGAACCATCCTGATCTCATCCGGGAGGTGCTGGTGACACAGCATCGCTCCTTTGTCAAGGGGCGTGTGCTGGAACGGGCAAAGCGCCTGCTCGGTGAGGGATTGCTGACCAGTGAGGGTGAGTTACATCTGCGCCAGCGACGCCTGATGCAGCCGGCTTTTCACCGCCAGCGGATTGCCGCTTACGGCGATGCAATGGTCGCGGTGGCCGAGGCGCGCAGTGCGCGCTGGCAAGATGGGCTGGTGCTCGATGTCAGCCGCGAATTCATGGCGATTACATTGCAGATTGTTGGGATAACCCTCTTCTCGGCTGATACGGAAGCCGATGCCGATGAGGTGTTTGCGGCAATGCATGATCTGGTTGCTATGTTCGATCTGGCGGTATTACCGTTTGCCGACTGGCTGTTTGCCTTGCCGTTACCACCTGTGCGCCGCTTTCAGGCTGTGAAAGCCCGCCTCGATGCCATCATATACCGGTTGATTGCCCAGCGCCGCGCCAATCCGGTTGATCGTGGCGATCTGCTCTCGATGTTGCTGACCGCTGTGGATCATGAGGGTGATGGCTACCGGATGACCGATACCCAACTGCGTGATGAGCTGTTGACGATCTTTCTTGCCGGACACGAGACCACCGCAAACGCTTTGACCTGGGCGCTCTACTTGTTAGCGCAATATCCATCTCTTGCCGCACACCTGGCCGCCGAACTGGATACTGTGCTTGGTGGACGGAAACCGACTGTCGCCGATCTGCCGAAGCTGACCTATACCTCATGGTTTTTTGCCGAAGCCCTGCGTCTCTATCCTCCGGCGTGGCTCATCGGGCGGCGGGCAATTGCACCGGTGACACTCGGTGATGTGCGGATTGCGCCTGATACCATCGTTCTGTTGAGTCCATGGCTGATGCACCACGATCCCCGGTTCTTCCATGAACCGTACCATTGTGATCCCCTCCGCCACACGCCGGAAGCCCAGGCTCAGCGACCAAAATTTGCCTTCTTCCCCTTCGGTGGTGGGCCGCGCACCTGTATCGGCGAACCGTTTGCCTGGATGGAGGGTATTCTCGTGCTGGCAACGCTGGCGCAACGCTGGCAATTTCTGCCGGTCGCCGATCATCCGGTCGTCCTCCAGACCGGTATTACCCTCCGTCCACGGTACGGCATGCAATTACAGCTCAGAGAACGTCGAACAGTTTTGGGTGCAGCGTGATACAATATTTATGAACGATAAGCTTCTGAGTAGATGATTGCTACGCTATGAATCAGGAAACACTGACAGCTTACGAGGCGGTGTATGGGTATGCTGCCGTGATCAACGAGTCTGATCGCGGACGGCTCTGGATGCGTGGTCGCGACCGCGCAGCACTGCTACACCGGCTCTCGACGAACCATATCGAGCGATTACAGCCCGGTCAAGGCACCCTGACCGCGCTCACCACGCCAATTGGGCGTATGATCGATCTGCTACGGGTATATGCCCTCCCTGACGCATTGTTGCTTGAGACCGGCGATGGTCATGGACCGGCGATTTTGCGCCATTTGCGCAAGAATATCTTCTTCAACGATCAGGTGACGGTCGCCGACGCGAGTGCCGAACTGGGTCAGATTGGCGTCTACGGGCCACAGGCTAGCCAGGTGATTCAGACGATTGGTTTGTCGGTTGATCTGCCGCTACACAGTATCGCAACCGGTGACTGGAATGGACATCAGGTGCTGGTAGCACGGTGTGAACCGTTGGGTGGCGATGGGTATACTCTCTATCCACCGGCAACGCAAACAACGACGCTGCTTACTGCGCTAACTGATGAAGGGGCCGTTCCACTCGACAGTCATACGGCAGAAGTAGTACGCATCGAGCATGGCTATCCGCGCTTCAAACACGAGATCACACTGGATTATATTCCGCTCGAAGCCGATTTGTGGCGTGCGGTGAGTTTCCAGAAAGGGTGCTACGTTGGGCAAGAGATTATTGCCCGCATGGAGAGCCGGGGGCGGATCGCCAAGCTCTTGTGCGGCTTACGTCTGTCGGCTGCGCCCGAAGCGGTACCGGCAGCGGTAACGGTGGATGGCAAAGAGGCTGGTACCCTGACCAGTGCTGCCTACTCACCACGCTACGGCTGGATCGGACTGGCCTATGTGCGCCGTGCCTATGCCGAGAGTGGCACCATCGTGACCCTCGCTCAACAACCGGCAACCGTGTGTCGGCTACCATTCATTAGTGGTACAACCCAGGACGATGCAGCATGACTCGTACCGCACGTCGCCGACAACTGATAGGCGATCTGCAACGCCAGCGTGACGCATTGCGTCTGCAACAAGAGCGCGACCAGCAGATTCTGGCTGCGCTCTACGCGATTGGTCTTGCCGCCCGTGGCCGTCCGTCGTTACGGGTTATTTTCGAGACAATTGTGCGCGAGCTGCACAATGTCTTTGAGTTTGATGCCTGCTATCTGGCCTTTTGTGATGAGCGACCAGAGATTTTTAAGGCCGCACTGCTTTACGATGAGGGGCAGATCGACTTTCTCGAAAATCGTGAGTATGGCTACCTGACCGGTTTAATTGTCCGCCGGCGTGAGCCAATGCTCTTCCGCGATCTGTTGACCGAACGCGATGCCAGTCTACCGCCGGTACCATTCGGCAATACCTCAAAACTCTCGCGTTCGTGGATCGGTGTGCCGCTGATGATTAGTGACGCAGTGGTTGGTGTGATCTCACTGCAAAGTTATCAGCCTGGCCGCTACAACCACGAAACGCTCGATCTGTTGCAGCGGATCGCGAATGTCATTGCGCTGGCGCTGGAAAATGCGGTACTGGTTGAAGAGCAGGATCGGCTCAGTCGGGAATTAGCCACACAGTTAGCAGCGCGGCGCGAAGAATTAGCGGCACTGAGTGAACTGGCGGCAACACTGGTCGATACACGATCCCTGCACGAAGTCCTGGATCAGGCACTGGCTATTGCGATTACGACCCTACATTTCGATGCCGGTAATGTTCGTCTCCTCGATGAGACGGGTTCGCTACTGGTGTTGTGCGCACAGCGAGGGTTTGCCCAGGAATACATTGAACAAACTCGTCAAATCCCGCTCGAAATCAGCCCCTTGCGTGAAGTGGTTCTGAAACGACAGCCACGAATTATTGACCGTGACTGGCAGGCTCGTTACGATCCGGCAACATTTCCTCTGCATCTCTTCCCGCCCTTCGAGTCGACCATCAATATGCCACTGGTGGTCGGAAGTCAGGTCCTGGGAACATTGAGCCTGTTTGGTTTTTCAGCACGCGAACTGGCCCCCCATGAGCTAACCCTGGCGCAGGCGGTGGCGAACCAGATTGCGATCCTGGTCGAACATAACCGACTTACCGAACAACGTGAACGTCAGATTGCGGAATTACGTGCATTGCGTGAGATCAGTCTGGCTGCCTCAACGGTGCAGACGACACGCGAATTGCTTCAGCGGGCGGCATTGGGTTTGCAGAACTGTATCAATCTCGACGCTTTCACGATGGTGATCTACGATCCGGTTCGCCATCTGATTAGTGACGGGATTATCCTCGATGAAGGAGAGTTTTTCGATTTCTGGATCGGCCAACCTCCGCCGCCACGTTCACTCACCGCCCGTATTCTGCGGGAGCGGCAACCGATTTTTTTACGCGACCTGTCACACGAGATCAGCTCATTGCCTGATGTCGAAGGGGTCATCATCGGTGCTGAACGAATGGCGCGGTCGTGGATGGGGTGGCCCCTGCTCGACCGTGATGGTCAACCAATCGGCGTTGTCTCGGTTCAGAGCTATCAGGCCAACGCTTTCACGCCTCGCGATATGGAGTTTCTCGGCAATGTTGCCGCCCAGTTATCGTTGCACGTCAAGAATGTGACGTTGCTAGCCCAACGTTCACGCCAGATTGCCGAGCTGCAAGCGATTAATCAGATTGGCAAGCTGGTTGCAGAATCCTACGACCTTGAGCGCATTTTGAACGAAACCCGGCGGGTTGTGGTCGATTTGACAACCGCATCGGTCTTTTACTTGCTGCTCTGCGATCCGGTTTCGCGCCGGGTACAGCATGCGACATTTATTGAACACGACCGCCAGATCGGGCATGATCTGGTTGGTAAACCACCGCCACCATCCTCCCTTTCTGACTGGCTCCTCACCCATCGCCAGCCCCTGCGCTTTGATGATCTGGCGGTTGAACGTGCCAGAATCCACGCAATGGGGATCAAACCGCACCAGATCGGCTCGGTGCATCTGATGCGCTCGTGGGTCGGGGTGCCTATCCTGTCTTACAATCAAACCGCTATCGGGGTGCTGGTACTCCAGGACGAGCGTCCGTATCGTTATGATGATGATACGGTTGATGTGCTGGCTCAGATTGCCAACCTGATTAGCCTGGCCGTACAAAAAGTACAGTTGTTTGAAGAGCGAGAGCGTCAGGTACGCGAAAATGCACGTCTGTTCGAGGCTGCGCAGGCCCACGCAATTGCAGCCGAACGCCAGGCAGCCCGTATGGCACTGGTTAATCGCATTGCCGGCTTGCTGGCTGCTCACCTTAACCAGCAAGAGATTCTCGAAATTGCCACTCGTGAACTGGTGCAGCTCTTCTGGGCCGATCACACCGGCCTGGTGCTGTTTCAAGACGAAGAAACCGGGATTGTGGCAGCAGAATATCCACCAACCGGGATTGTCGGTTCTGTGATTGATCTCTGGCAGAATCCGCTGGTTGATGCCTTGCGCACCACTCGTCGTCCACAGGTCATTCTTGATATTGAGAGTGACCCACGGGCAGCGGTATCACGCGAGCGGTGGCGTGAGATGGGGGTGCGCTCGCTGGTGATTGTGCCGTTGATCAGCCGTGATCGGGTGTTTGGCTCGATTTCGTTTGACAGCTTTGGCGAACCACGCTCCTATGCCGACGAGGAGCTGGAACTGATGATGACGGTAACAACCTCGGTGGCGACGGCTTATGAAAATGCATTGCTCTTCGCCGCTGAACAGGAGCAGCGCCGTACTGCGGAGACACTGCGCGAAGTTGCCCGCGTCTTGAGTTCAAGCTTCAACCCCCACGAAGTCTTACAGCTCGTGTTGGCAGAGCTGCGTAAGGTTATTAATTACGATACATCAACCATCATGTTGCTCGATGGGCCAATCTTGCGGATTGCGGCTGCCAGTGGTTGGCCCGCTGATGAAGTGCCGTTAGGGCGAACGCTACCGGTTGCCGATAGCGGTGCCGGCCAGGTCGTTCGCGAGCGACGCCCTATCTTATTGGTTGCGCCACCTGATCGTACAATCTGGCCGCCCGGCGATATGGGTGAGCATATTCTGACCTGGCTGGGGGTACCGCTTATCGCAAAGGGGCGTGTGCTTGGCGTATTAAATATTGATTCATACCATCGCAATGCCTTCAACGAACGTGATCTGGAGGTTGCACTGACCTTTGCCAACCACGCAGCACTGGCAATCGAGAATGCGCAACTCTACCAGGAGTCGGTGGCCCGGGTGGAACAAGAGATGGCGATTGCACGCCAGATTCAGTTGTAACTCTTTCCACAGGAGTTACCGGTGTGTCCTGGACTGCGGGTCGCAGCCCGTTGTTTACCGGCCCGTGAGACAGGTGGTGATTTCTACGATGTGATCGATCTTGGCTCACGGATTGGGGTCATTATCGGTGATGTGAGCGGGAAGTCGTTACCGGCGGCAATGTTGATGGCGGTTGCCCGTTCCACTGCTCGCTCTGAAGCGCGCAATCATGAATTTCCGCGTCTGGTGCTGGCCGAGACCAACCGCTGGCTGGTCGATGATGTACCACGTAATACCTTTGTCGCCCTGGGATATGCGTTGATCGATCCAATCGCGCAACGCTTGATCCTGGCGAATGCCGGTCAGTTGTCACCGTTGCTCCGCCACGCCGACGGACGCACGACCTTCCTGGAAACCGCCGGCGCATTGCCACTCGGCATGCAACGTGATGCCCGCTACAATCAGCTCGAACTCGATCTGGCTCCTGGCGATACGTTGGTGTTCTATACTGATGGTGTGGTTGAAGCCCAGAATCGTGAGCGTGAGATGTTTGGCTTTGACCGCCTTGAACGGTTGGTGCGTCATTTGGGACACCTGGAACCCGCTGATCTGCTAGAGCGGCTGTTATCGGCAATCCATGGATTTACCGAAGGACGAGTCGCTCACGATGATATGACGCTGGTCGTTGTGCGGGTGAACCCATAGGGTGTGTTGACGCTATCTGCGTCTTCTCAAGCTGTGGGTTCTGTTTACCCGGCGTCATTTCCTCTCAATACGATGGTACGGCATACTGCACTACTATCCTGGAACGGAGCTGAATGGTGCTGAGCGTTGTTGAGCCGGCAGCATTATGGCTGTTTGTGCTCGCCATTCCTCTGCTTGGGCTGATCTGGCTGGGTCGTACTGATCTCCACCGTCGCCTTGGGCGTGTGCGATTATGGTTGCTGGTGGTGGTACGTTGTCTGATCCTGGCAGCGCTCGTATTGGCCGTGGCCGGCCTTCAGATCGGTCGACCGGTGAATGCTACCGCCACGGTTTTTCTGCTCGATGTTAGCGACTCAGTCTCACCTGCCCAACGGGTAGCAACATTCGATTTTATTGAGCAGGCGGTGGCTACCGCCGATCCCGACGACCGTATGGCCGTGATCGTGTTTGGCGCACGAGCAATGGTCGAGCGCGTGGCCGAACCGCCCCGTCCACTGAACCGGATCGACGCGCTGGTAGCCGGTTCACGCACCAATATTGAAGACGCCATCCAATTGGGACTGGCAATTTTGCCCGATGCGATGCATCGACGGCTGGTGTTGATCTCGGATGGCGGTGAGAATGCAGGTCAGGCGTTAACAGCCGCTCGTTTGGCGGCTGCCCGTGGCGTTCCGATTGAGGTCGTCATCCTGTCGGCGGAGCGCGGCCCTGATGCGCTGATCACGGCCTTACAGGCACCGACGACGGCTGACATCAATCAGAACATTCCGCTAACTGTTCAGATTGAAAGTGAAGTCGAGGGCGCGGCGACGGTGCAGTTGATCGCTGATGGTCAGTTGCTGGCCGAACAGTCCGTGACGGTGACACCCGGTCGCAATCAGATTGCATTTTCTGTACCGGCACGCGAGAGTGGGTTTCGCCGCTTTGAAGCGCGTCTGATTGCTCCCTTCGATACCCAGCCGGCCAACAATCGGGCGGTGGCATTTACCTTTGTCAGTGGCCCACCGCGCGTGTTGTTGTTAACGGTGGGACCGGAACAGGCACTGGCACTGGCCGAAGCATGGCGTGCCGGAGGGATTGAGGTGACGGTGCAGACACCGATGCAGGCGCCGGCCAATCCACTCGATTTGCGCTCCTTCGATGCGATTGCTCTAGTTGACACACCGGCGAACGCGGTTTCGCTGGCACTTCAGCGCACCCTGACGACCTACGTGCGCGATCTGGGCGGTGGACTGCTGTTCATTGGTGGCCCCCAATCGTTCGGCGCCGGAGGCTGGCGTCGTTCTCTGCTCGAGTCGTTATTTCCGGTTTCGCTTGATCCGCCATCGCGCGAGGAACGCTTCGATCTGGCGCTGACGCTGGTCATCGACCGCAGCGGGAGTATGAGCGAACTCGTGGACGGTTTGCGCACCCAACTCGATCTGGCCCGTGAAGCGGCATTTCAAGCGAGCCTTGGGTTATCGCGTCAGGATCAGCTCTCGATTATCGCCTTCGATAGCGTTGCCGATGTGATTTTACCGTTGCAACCACTCCCTGATCTGGCGACAATTGAAGATGCGCTGAGTCGATTATCTGCCGGTGGCGGCACAAATATTCGTAGCGGAATGGCACTGGCAGCCGAGACCATTGCCACGGCTGATGCCCGGATTCGACATGTGATCCTCTTGACCGATGGTGTCTCCGAGACTGAATATGCCGATCTGGTTGCCAACCTGCGCGCACAAGGGGTTACGGTCAGTACGGTGGCGATTGGTCTGAATACCGATCCAGAACTCGAACGAGTGGCGCAGATCGGTGGCGGTAAATACTACGTTGTTCGTCAAGCCGAAGCTCTGCCACAGATTCTGCTGGAAGAGACTGTCCGGGTGGCGAATCGCGATCTGGTAGAAGAGCCTTTCACACCTGCACTTGCATTACCGACACCATGGCTGCGCAATTTCAGCGCTTTGCCACCACTGCAAGGGCGGAATGTCGTTGCCGAACGGTCAATCAGTCGGGTGCTCCTGGTCGCCGATGACGGATCGCCGCTCCTGGCGACGGCCCAGATCGGTGTTGGGCGGGTGCTGGCCTGGGCAAGTGATATGACCGGACATTGGGCGACTGCATGGTTATCCTGGTCAGCATTTCCCCGTTTTGCCGCCGGATTGGTGTCTGAAGTACTCCCACTCAATAGTGATGATTATCTATCGCTCAGCGCAACGGTAACCGCAGATCGAGTTGAAATTGACCTTCAGGCCCGTGATCGCAGTGGATTGCCTGTTGAATTGGGCGAGATTCGCAGTCGCATTAGTGGCCTGGCCGATGAAGTCGTGCCAGATTTTGTGCAGATCGCGCCTGGACGGTATCGTGCGATCACCACCATCGATCAGATGGGAGCGTATCTGGTACAGGTGAGTGCAACTGACCGCAACGGGATGCCGCTCGGCACGGTTGCCACCGGTCTGACGGTGAACTACTCACCGGAGTATGGACAGTTTGCGGCGAATCCTGGCCTCATGACCGAACTTGCAGCATTGACCGGTGGTCAGGTTAATCCGCCGCCAGACCTGATCTTTGCTCCAACAGAACGTTCGGTGTACGAGGTCTGGCCGGTAACCATGCCTCTAATCTGGCTGGCACTGGCATTATTGCCAGTAGACATTGCGCTACGTCGACTCTTTGTCGCAGTGCCCGACTGGCGTCCTGTTGTCATCCGCCGACCGCAGCGCAAACCACCGGAGGCGAAACCATCTTCATCAGCGCCAGCCCCAACCTCTACCTTACCGCAAAGCGACGAAGAGCGGATTGCCGCACTACTGGCAGCGAAACGACGCCGTCGCCGGGATGAGTGATGCTTTATGCTATACTGCCAGAAGGATTTGATGGTACAACAGTAGTTGACGGAGGAGCCCATGTCAACTGAACAACCAGCAGTCACCGTGCGGCCTGCCGTCTCATTTGCGGTTGCCAGCGATGAGGAACTTGAACGGCCGTACCGGGTTATTGTTCAGAACGACGACGTGACTCCCATGGATTTTGTCGTCATCGTGTTGCGTGTCTTTTTCGGGCTTGATCTGGCCCGTGCCGAACAGGTGATGCTTACTGCCCATTATGAAGGGCGTGCGCTGGTAACGGTACTCCCGTTGCAAGAAGCGCAAGAGCGTGTCTATCAGGCTCATCATGCAGCCCGCGAGGCCGGCTACCCGTTAACCTTTTATCTTGAGCCTGATGAACAGTAACGTTTCCGACCTGGTACATGCGTCCCGCATTTTGAAAGATGGAGTTTTGCCCAACTATGAATCTCCGGCCCCGTTTGTTTGCCATTGCCCTGATTTGCATGGCTTTCATTGCCGGGTGTACATCAACACCTCGTGCTTCAATGCCCTCTGAACCGGTGCTGGCTGCTGCGCCGACGCAACCGGTGATCCCTACCCCGCTTCCGACACCTGTACCGGTCTACGCCGACGGCACTGAAGTTGCCGGTGTGCCGATTGGTGGCTTGACGGTTGCAGAGGCAGAAGCAGCACTGAGCAGTGCGCTGTCGGCGAGGGTAACGCCGCTGCGACTGGTTGCCGGTGCATATACGCAGACAATTGAGCCGACGGCAATTAATCTGCACGCCGACCCGGCTGCATTGCTGGCTGCGGCAGCGCCGGCGTTGGGGAGTAGTACGCCGGTACGTGTACCACTCCAGCTTAGCTTCGATGAAACAGCCCTCCGTGAGCAGATGACGACGTTTGCTGCCGAGTCGGCTCTGCCACCCCAGGTCACAGTTATCACGTCAACTGACGTGTTGTCACGGAGCTTTGCCTACATTCCCGGCCGGGCGATTGATCTCGACCGCTCGCTGGAGATTGTGAGCGGCTTGCTACGCCGTGGACGGGCAACCGAACCGATTGCGCTGACTCTTTGGCCGACTACCGAACAGCCGCGTGCTTCGCTTGAACAACTTACCACCCAGCTCGAAGAAATGGCTGAGGCATGGGATGGTGTGGCTGGGGTTTATCTGTATGATCTCGCCACCGGCGCTGAAGTCGCGGTGAATGCGCGCAGTGTCTTCCCCGGCGCCAGCACGATCAAGACGGCTATTATGCTCTATGCCTACACGAAACTTGAAACCTTTACCGAACGCCAGTGGCGGCGCATGCGCCTCATGATCATCGAGAGTGACAACCTGGCGGCAAATGACATACTGGCTGCCGGCGCCGGTGGTACCGGTACCGATCTAGCATTTCGCGGTGCCGAAGAGATGAGTGATATGCTGGCCGATCTTGGTCTGGAATATCTCTATCTCTACGTCCCTTACGAGTCGACCGATTACATCCGGCTGTACAACGTCAGGTATCGCTGTGGGCCAAGAGACCCGGTCGGCGAGCCGCCGTATACCGAGACCGGTTGCGCACTGCGGGCAACTCCTTACGCTATCGGGCAGATCTACCGCATGATTGACGAGTGTGCACGCGGTGAAGGTGTGCTGCTTGAGAAATTTGAACTGCTCAATCCAGATCGATGTCAGGAGATGCTCGACTTGCTGGCTGAGAATGGCGACAATAGCCGGATGGTTGCCGGTCTGCCAGAGGGAGTACGGGTCGAGCACAAATCGGGATGGATTGACAACACCCAGGCTGATGCCGGGATTGTACGCTCACCCGGTGGTGATTATGTGTTGGCCGTGTACGTCTACAAGCCACTGGGAGATCGGGCAGCCTGGCCCGACTCGCTGCTCGGCGGAGCAATTGCCGATTTCAGCCGTCTTGTGTACACTGCCTACAATCCAATTCAAATTGATCCGGCTTCACAGGGAGACACACCATGACCGGTCTACCCATCAAGCGCATGGTGCTCTACAAACACGGTGTTGGCTATTTTGAACGACAGGGCACCTTCAGCGGTGACACCTTAACGCTCACCTTTCCCCTGACGGCAATGGACGACGTGTTGAAGAGTCTGGTTGTCATTGACCGCAGCGGCCAGGTGCGCAACATCGACTTTGCCACCCCTGAAGACCGCGCCGCGCTGCTGGCTCGCGGGAGCATTCAGCTCTCGAACGAACGGAGCCTGCTCGATTTGCTGCGCGATCTGCGTGGACGCACTGTGCGCCTGACCCTGACCGGCAAACAGGGCGAGACGATCACCGGTCAGGTGATTGGGATAGATGTCGAAGATGAAAAACCGCTGCGTCGAGCTATTGTGAGTCTCTACCTCGCGGAAGAGCGGGTGGTGCGTCCGTTTGCGCTCGATGATCTGTTACGAGTTGAACTTGTCGATGAAAAGGCGCATCACGATCTGTCCTTCTTTTTGCGCGCTGCCCAAAACGACGAGCGCAACCGCACGGCGACCGTACACCTGACACCGGGTGAACACGATCTCTTGATCGGCTACGTGGCGCCGGCACCGGCCTGGCGGGTTAGCTATCGTCTGCTCTGCGAGGATGGTGCCGATGGTGCGTCACGCTGCTTCCTCCAGGGTTGGGGGCTGTTCGACAATCAGCTTGAGGAAGATTTGGTCGATGTTGCGGTGACGCTGGTTGCCGGCCAGCCGGTTTCGTTCCGGTATCGTCTATACGAACCGCAGACGCCGGAACGCCCCTTGCTGGGTGATGTACCGCGCCCACAGCCAAAACCGATGGCCCGTATGCGGAAGATGCCGGCACAGGAATACGACATGATGCTGGAAGCAGTGGAAACGATGGCACTGGCAGCACCTGCCCCCGCTCCCGCCCTGACCATTGAGACGGTAACCGACAGTGTACGTGCGGTCGCGGTGGGTGAAGATCAGGGGGCGCTCTTTGCGTATCGGGTCACGCAGCCGGTCAGTGTCGGACGAGGTCAATCGGCAATGGCGCCTATCGTTGGATCACAGATCAGCGGGGCGCGAGAGCTGGTGTACAATCAGCGTCGGCTGGACAAACACCCCCTGGCCGCCATTCGGCTCAAGAACGAGACTGACCTCACCCTGGAGCAAGGGCCGGTCACCGTGCTGATCAATGGCGAATACGCCGGTGAAGCGGTACTACCATTCACCCGTGCCGGTGCCGGGTTCACTGTCTTCCACGCTGTTGAATTGGGGGTGACGGTACTGGAAACGACGCATGAGACCCGCCATCTCCACGGGATTCGGCTTCACGATAGTGATCTATTGATCGATGAATATATGCTCTTGTTCCGGCAATATACGATCATCAGCACTCTGCATACACCATCTACCGTGATCATCGAGCATCACCGCACTGCTCATACCGAACTGATAGACACACCACCGCCCCTCAGCGAAGAGGGTTTCATCGCACGTTGGGCAGTGAATGTACCGGCTGCTGATCAAACGGTGTTCACAGTGTGCGAGCGACGGCTACTCTCGCGCAGCCAGTCAATCAGCAGTCTCACCGGCGAACAGTTGCAACACTTCCTCCGCGACAAACTGCTCGACGAAGCGACCTTTCAGCAGCTTAGCGGAGTGCTCAAACTCTACCGCCAGATTGACAAGGCGCGCAGGATGATCGCCGAACACGAAGTCGAACAGCGACGTATCCTGGAGCGCCAGCAACACCTGCGCCAGACCATTGAACCACTGCGCAGCACTGGTGAAGAGGGGGCATTGCGTCAGCGTTACGTCGCGACCCTGGCACAGCTCGAAGATCAGTTCGAGCAGATCGCCAGATCAATAGCCGAACAACAGACCACCATCGAAAAACTCACAGCGCAGATCGAACGTCGGTTACAGCGCCTTTCTGCACTGAAACGTACAGCGTAAACCCATGATGCGCGACTACCGGACATTCTTTGCCATTGTGCTTGCCAGCCTGGCCGGGTGGATTATTGCGGTCGCGGTCTACATCCAGATCGGAGACAATCGCAACCCGGAACTCTTGCGCTGGCTGGCCCTGGTCATACTCATCACACCACTCAGCGGCTTTCTCGGATGGGTTGCTATCCGGCGCCACGAGTGGCGTCTGGCCGCTGCGTGCTGTGGTGCGCTCTACTTCTTCACACCCTTTGTGGCAGCACGGATCGAAACCATTGTTTCCCCCGATGCCGCACGCCAGACGGTAGGGCCGCACACAGTCTACTTTGTTAGTGTGCTGGCATTACACCTGCTCGGCGGGCTGGTGCTGGCCTGGTGGCGGGGACGGCGAGGAGTGTCATAGACGTTTGCGAAATGACAACAGCCCGGCGCCACTGGTATCAAATCTGGTTTAATAGCAGTCATAGCTCGCTATCTCACATCAACTTAACGCTGTGGGGTGAGTACTACACCACTGTGCGCACGCTGGTATCCCCCTTGGGATCGCGAACCTCCGGCTCGCTCGCCACATGGAACCACACACTCTGCTATCTCCCGTTGCCCCGTTCACTTCCTCTTCCAGCGGGGTAGCGCACGCCGTCATCAGTGCACAACAGCAGAGATATACCCTGCACTGGTGACCTATGCATTACCCACATGTCGCGCTGCGTTAGGCTGGGCTGCAAGCACTCCCCGTGGCGCAGGCTTCCAGCCTGCGTGGAGGCATTCCCCTCTACCGCCGGCAGGTGCTGGCGGTGGCCGCTGTTGTGCAGGCACGGATCTCTTACAACATAACCGTCTACACGCAGGGATCGCAGGCATGCCTGACCAACTCGATGATCGGCACGAGCACATTCAGCACCGCCGTGACCAGGATGGGTAACGGTATGCCACGCGCCGGATCGTGAGCGCGGCT
>FWWM01000882.1_pt1 | contig 97010 bp, 65 predicted proteins | sample 2228351 | NCBI WGS metagenome assembly FWWM01 (sample SAMEA103939774, study PRJEB20133) | metagenome | reverse complement strand
TGCAAATTTCCCCTCCATTTTTCTTTTTTGACATTTCAAAGAACTAGTCCCGGATTTTTCTTCAGAAAATGTGTACCCTTACTAATCCCCCAAAAAAAATGGAGGCGGAAAAGGTGGTGTTCAGCCTACTGACAGAGGGCTGCCTTTCTCGTTTGTCATTAGAACTTGAATCCTATGGAGAGCAACACGTCGGTTGTGTTGCCCTGCGTGGTAACTACAGGCCCCCCGGCGTAAGGCACCAAGGCGCCTTTGCCGGCGATGGTGCGCAGCCCCAAGTCGAGGAAGAAGCCTCTGGCCCTGACGCCTATGCCGCCCGAATAGCTTACGTTGAAGCCACTTTCATTGGTACCGGGCTTGCCCAGCAGGCTCATGCCGGCGCGCAGCCTAAAGACGGACATGGCCAGTTCTCCGCCCAGGCGGACGTTCATCGCGCCCTCGTATTGGCGGCGGATGTTGTTGTTGACTTGGCGCTCCTGTTCCTTGAGGCTCAGGTCAGCCGTGCGCGGAGTGAAGTTATAGCGCGCGGTGCTGTAGTCCACCCATTCGATATCTGCGCTGAGGAAGCCCTTTTTGTCAAAGAGCAGGGCGGTGCTCATGCCGGCGCGCCATGGCGTTACCAGGCGGTAATCAAAAGTGCCATCAGGAGAGTTGGCGCTGAAGCGGTTGGTGCCTGTGCCGTCAGTGTACTGGTAGGAGAAGGCATTCCTGAAGTTATCTGTCAGGCGCCACCACGTAGGCGTGTGGAAGTAGGTGCCTACGCGAAAGACTTGGCTGGCGCGGTAGATAATTCCAAACTTGCCATTCAGGCCCAGGCCTTCGGTTTCGTAGTATTCGTTGAAAGAAAGCCTGTCGAAGTAGATGACGTTGTCGTCGGCGTCTACTTCTTCGTAGTCGCCTTCGAAGCGGAAGCGGCCAAAGGGCACGCCGAAGGTGGCTCCGATGAAAAGCCGCTCGTCGTAGTTGCCGGCCAGGGAGAAGACCAGTTCGTTGACGCGCCCGCTGTTGGTAATAGCGTGGGTGCGGCGAACGTCGGCGTTTTCGTTGCCGTCGAAGTCGTAGGTGGGTTGGTCGTTTTGGAAATAGAAGGCGCCTGTTTCGTAAGCCAAGCCGCCAGTGAAGGGGTCGAGAGTGCTACCGTCGGGGCGCTGCTGCAATTGAGGGCGCGCTTGGGCGAACCAGTCATTCAGGATAGAGCCTTCGGCATATCCTGTGTAATAAATGTCGCGGTCAAAATTGGCCATTTGGTTCATGCCAATGCCGACATTGAAGGTTTTCCAGCGGCTTCGGCGCGGAGCGGAGAAGAAGACGATCCCGACGTTATCGAACCGGAAGAAGGAGCCGCGCTCCACGTCAGGTAAGCCGGCGCCGGGCAAGGACGCTTCCGTTTTGGCAAAACGCAGCGCTGGAGAGAACACCAATTCATTGGTGCGATACATGGCTAAGCCTGCGGGGTTGAGGCTGGTGGAGGTAAACTCGGCCCCTAGCGCGCCGAAAGCGCCGCTTACGCCGAGGAAACGACCTGTACCTGTGGGGTTGAGGTATGAAAAGCGCACGGCATCGGCAGCCGTTTGGGCGCTGACAGGTAGAGCGAGGAGGGCTAATACTGCCCAGAGGAATGGTCTCATCGTTGCGCTTGGTTGGAAAGGTGAGATGGGTGAAGGAGGGTGTGTAAAGCGGGTTTTGGCTGGGGTTTTTGGAGATAGAAAAAGGGTGGAAAGAAGCGTTGACATCTTTTTTCCACCCCTTACGTACGGTGTGATTAGTCAATGGTTACGACGTTACGTAGCCGTATGCGAGAAGGGTAAGCGCATCAGTTTCCGCGTCCGCGCGGGGTGCCGCTGCTAGATGGCGGAGTTGAGCTTCTGCCACCGCCGGAGCGGTCAAAGCCACCGCCCGAGCGTCCGCCGGAGGGTGCGTCGTAGGAGCGGCTGGGGGCATCACCCGAGCGCGCCGGGCGGTCGTAGTTGCCGCGGCTGGGTGCTTCATTGGTGCGCGGGGCTTCGCGGCGCGGCGGTGTGTATTCGCGGCTAGGCATCTCGTCGCGGCGCGGTGGTCTTTGTGGTTCCATTCCTTCGCGACCTCCTGGGCGTGGTGCGCGCTCAGGTGTTGTAGTGGGCCGCTCGGGGCGGGCTTCACGCGGCGGGCGCTCGGGTGCAGCCTCGCGCGGCGGGCGATACGGCTCGGAGGGCTGAGTGCCTGGGCGGCGACCCTCGGGCTGCATGCCTTCTGTGCCCGTACGCGGAGGTGTAGTTGGGCGAGCGCCATCGCGCTCGGCACCGGTGCTCCCTTGGGGCATTGGTTGCGCAGGTGTCGTCTCTGTGCGCCCATTGAGGCGCTGTGGCCTGAGTTCTATTGTTTCGGCACCCGCGCGCGGCGTAACCAAGCGCTCAGAGGGCGAAGTATTGCTCGCGATGCGCGCGTAGCTGGTCGGGTTCACCTGGGTAACGCCTCGGCGCGGCCCCGTGTAGGTGCGCGGTGCATAGCCAGGATTGTTATCCCAACCAGTGTTGTTGTTGTTGAACCACCAGTAGTTGTTCGTAACCCAGATATTGGGCGGGCAGTAGGGGTTGAACCCATTCCACACCCAGTAGGGGTCGTAGAAATAGTTGTTCCACACCCAGGGGCTGTAGCCCCAACCCCAGGGGCGGTTCCAGGCGTTCCAGCCCCAACCCCAGCCCCAGGTGTTGAAGCCCCAACCCCAGAAGGGGTCGTACCAGGCCCACGCATTCCAGGCGCGCCAGCGCATCCAGCGCCGCCACATCCAATAGTCTGCAAAGCCGCCTACGTAGATGCTGACCCCAGGCGTAAAGAAGGGGTCGTACATCCACATGTCCACGAAGAAGGGGTCGTAGTAGTCCACAATCCGCATGGGGCGATGGAAACGCCTGATGCGCGAGGAGTACTCGTAGGCGTATTCGTCGTCGTAGTACTCCTCATCGTAGTAGCGCTGCGTAACGTTATTTTGTTCAGACTGCCGCGACGCCTCTACACGCCGGTCTCTTGCCGGGTCGTAGTACAGGTCATCTTGAGCGCGGGCTCCGATGGCGAAGCCCAGCAGCACCAGCAAGGCGATGGAAAATCGGATATTTTTCATAGCAATGTGCTTTAGCGTTTTTTGATGTTTGGACGCTCGTCCTTTTTCAGGGTCAAATGTAGTTACCTTTGCCCGCCTTTTTCCGTTAAGGGCCACTTAAAGTCAACACCTTGCGCAGGTTAAAGTTGGCTTAAGGCCGCGAAAACAGGTTATTAAGTGTTAACAATCAGGGTCTTTTTGAAAAGTTACGCTACCGTCATTCGCTCCTGAGTCCGTAAAAAACAGCCTTTTTTCATGGCAAAAGAGATTACGCCTCGTTCTGAAGATTACTCGCAGTGGTACTTGGACATCGTTCGTAAAGCTGGCTTGGCTGACAACTCTCCCGTCCGCGGCTGCATGGTCATTCGCCCTCACGGCTTTGCCATTTGGGAAAAGATGCGCGATGCGTTGGATGCTATGTTCAAGGAGACGGGCCATGTCAATGCCTATTTTCCGCTCTTTATTCCTAAAAGTTTCCTCAGTCGGGAGGCTGCTCACGTGGAGGGCTTTGCCAAGGAGTGCGCTGTGGTAACGCATTACCGCCTGAAAAACGACCCCAACGGCCAGGGGGTTATTGTGGATCCGGAGGCCAAACTCGAAGAGGAGCTTATTGTTCGTCCTACATCGGAGACTATCATTTGGAATACTTACCGCGATTGGATACAGAGCTACCGCGACCTGCCGCTGCTCATCAACCAATGGGCCAACGTGGTGCGCTGGGAGATGCGGACGCGTGCTTTTCTGCGCACGGCAGAGTTCCTCTGGCAAGAGGGCCACACGGCTCACGCCACTCGGGAGGAAGCGATGGAGGAGACACTTCTGATTCTGGAGGTGTATCGGCGTTTTGCGGAAGAATACATGGCGATGCCCGTCATCAAGGGCGTCAAGACGCCCAATGAACGGTTTGCTGGTGCCGATGAGACCTTCTGCATTGAAGCACTGATGCAAGACGGCAAAGCCTTGCAGGCCGGCACCTCGCACTTCTTAGGACAGAACTTTGCCAAAGCCTTCGACGTGCTTTTCCTCAATAAGGATAATCAGCAGGAGTACGTGTGGGCGACGTCGTGGGGCGTCTCGACGCGCCTCATCGGCGGCTTGGTTATGACACATTCCGATGACGACGGCTTGGTACTGCCACCGCGCTTAGCGCCTATTCAAGTGGTCATTGTGCCCATACCTAAGCCCGTTCCGGCGCTCATGGAAGCGGCTGCCCAAATCGCTGCGCGCTTGCGGGCCAAGGGCATTTCCGTCAAGGTGGATAACGACGACCAGAGTCGCCCGGGCTTCAAGTTTGCTGAATACGAGATGATCGGCGTACCGGTGCGCTTGGGCTTAGGGCAGCGCGACCTCGACGCTGGTCAGGTGGAGGTGGCCCGCCGCGATACCAAGGAAAAGACTAACGTGCCCTTAGGCGCCATAGACGTGTACGTAGAACAATTGCTGCGCGATATCCAGCAAAACCTCTTCCAGCGAGCCAAGACCTTCCGCGATGAGCACATCACTGCAGTAGATAAATGGGCCGACTTTGAGGCCGTTCTGGAAGACAAGGGCGGCTTTGTGCTGGCTCACTGGGACGGTACAACTGAAACCGAGTTAGAAATCAAGGAGCGCACCAAGGCTACTATTCGCTGCATACCTTTAGATGCACCGATCGAAAGTGGCGCCTGTGTGCTGACGGGCAAACCTAGCCAGCGGCGTGTCCTATTCGCACGCGCTTACTGATGGCGGCTTTTCCAGGGGCGGTACGTGGTCTCCTGTTGCTCCCAATTTTCGGGGCGCTCGCGCAGTGGTTCGCAGAGACGCAAGTGCTGGCGGCATTGTTCGGGCAGCTGCTGATATAGCCGCGTACCTTCCGTTTTCCAGGCCAGCATCTCATCGCTTACCTCTCGCAGGATGCGGGCCGGATTGCCCGCGACTAGGCTGCGCGCTGGTATCTTTTCGCCGGCTTTGATGAAGCTGAGTGCTCCTACGATGCACTCCGGGCCTATCTCTGCCTCGTCCATAATGACGGCATTCATGCCTACGAGGCTATTGCGGCCAATGGTGGCGCCATGCACGATTGCCCCGTGGCCAATGTGCGCGCTCTCGTACAACCAAACGGCCACCCCAGGAAACATATGTATCACGCAGTTTTCCTGCACGTTGCAGCCATCGGCGATTTCGATGCGCCCCCAGTCGCCGCGTAGCACAGCCCCAGGGCCAATGTACACATCGCGCCCAATGGCTACGCGCCCTATCACCACTGCTTGCGGGTGCACAAATGCGGTCTCATGTATCACGGGGCGAAAGCCGTCGAATTCGTATATCATGATGGTATTGGCCTGAAATTGTCGTTGAAAAATGCCCACCTTGAGCAAACCATCGCTTTGTAGTCGGCCCTCCCTTATGGGTGCGGTAAGTTTGCCGGGCAAATGTCCTCCTTCCTGAACAAAAACACTCTTGCGCTGCTCATGTACTCTCAACTGTTTCGAGGCTTTTTTTGCGGAGCGCTGCTCCTCGTTGCGAATGGCGTTTTTGGCCAACAGCAGTTTCCGCCTGTAAACTTTCCCGCCCTTCAGAATGGCCGCCTGCTGCCACACGCCTTTGCCGGAGGGCTGAATGCCCCGCAATTTTCTGCTGCAGATCTCAACAATGACGGAGTGCTCGACCTAGTGGCCTTCGACCGGGCTGGCGACGTGTTCCTGACCTTCCTCAACGAAGGCAAACCCAATCAAATCTCCTATCGCTATGCTCCAGAGTTCGCCTGCCATTTTCCCGCTTTGCGCGAGTACGCCATCCTGCGCGATTTCAACGGCGACGGCGCGGCAGACATCTTCTGCTACGGCTTGGCTCCTGGCTCACAAGAGGTGCAGATCTTCCAAGGGTATTTTGAAAACAACATGCTCAAGTTCAGGCCTTTTCTCTTTCATTACCCGGGCTGCACCATCTGTGATGACACCTTGATTTATTATCCCTCTACCATACCCGGCGTGTGGCTCAATCTAGTCATTGCCCCAACGGATGTGCCGGGTATAGCCGATGTGGATGGCGATGGCGACTTAGACATCCTCACCTTTGAGGGCATCTCTGGCGGTCATGTATGGTGGGTGAAGAACACCTCCGTAGAAAAGGGCTTCGGCAAGGATAGCCTCCACTTCGTGGTGGAAGATCGCTGCTGGGGGCGCTTTTTTGAAACGGGCCTTAACTTTTGCATAAACAACCTCAGTCCACGTCCCGATACGTGCGTAGATTTCTTGCAAACCCCCACCCCGGTGGAAGCGCGCAACGAGAAGCGCCACCCCGGATCTACGCTCATGCTCTACGACGACGACGGCGACGGCGACCTGGAAATGGTCAGTGGCGACGTCTCCTTCCGCTGCATGAACATGATGGTTAACTACGGCACCCCGCAACAAGCCTGGATGGCCGAACAGGATGAAAACTTCCCCTCCTATAGCACTCCGGTAGACCTACCGCAATTCCCCGCGGCTTATTACATAGATGTCAACAACGACGGCAAAGGCGACATGCTCGTGGCGCCCAATAACCGATACGGCTCGGAAGACCGCAACAATATCTGGCTCTACGAAAACACCGCCCAGGCGGGCCATTATTTCGAACTAGAAACACGCCGCTTCTTGGTGGGCGACATGATAGATCTGGGCAGCGCTACGCACCCAGCCATTGCCGACGTGAACGCCGACGGGCTACCAGACATCGTCGCGGGCAATAGCGGCTACTACACCACCAGCCCCATGGGCACGGCCTCTCTGTATCTATGGCTGAACACCGGAACGCCCACAGCGCCGCGCTTCGAACTGGCCGACAGCGACTGGCTTGGCCTATCGGCATTTGCCAATATCACTAGCGATTATGTACCGGCCTTCGGCGATTTAGATAACGATGGCGACCTGGACCTGCTCATTGGCCATAATTCGGGCGGTTTCTATTGCTTCCTCAACGCGGCTGGGCTTGGACAACCCATGCAGCTGCAGCAAGACTTTAGGCCCATGTGGGCTAGCCTAAATACAGGCACCTTCTCAGCTCCTTGCATCGTGGATGTAGATCAAGATGGCGCAGTGGATATCCTCACCGGCAAGCGGAATGGCGCCGTGTCGTACTTCCGCAACGTCGGAGCGCCAGACAACCCCATTTTTGCCAACCAACCCACTATTGTCCGCTTGGGCAACATAGATACGCGCACGTCTGTAGGCGTGGGTTTCAGTCGCCCAGCTGTAGTGCCACAGCCTAACGGCGAGCGGTGGGTCATCTGCGGCAACTTGGACGGAACACTCGAAGCTTATATCGGCCTGACACCTACTAGCGATGCTTTCCCGCTAATCTCCAAGGCGTGGGGCAGTGTGGATGTAGGCGAGCGTTCCTCTCCGGCCTTTGCTGACATAGACAGTGACGGGCATCTCGAAGTGGTCGTCGGCAACCTGCGCGGAGGGCTTTCTATCTTTCGTACAGAGTTGCAAGATTGTACAACGAGCACCGCCATACCAACTTCAGCGGACAGTGCCGTATCTATAACGGTATGGCCCAACCCTGTGCGTCATAGCTTGCGTGTGGAGTGGCCTGTTGGGCGCGCCTTCCGCTGGGCGGTGAGCGATGCTCTGGGCCGCATCACCGCTTCTGGAGCAGCGGCCGCGGGCGAGCCAATCTTTATTGCGACAACAGATTGGGCCTCTGGGCTGTATTTCTTACAACTTGTCAGCGCTGACGGCGTGCAGGTGGCATGCACTTCGTTTGTCAAGTGGTAAACGCAACCTTTCGGCAGGGCGATCCTTAAACACTCGCGGGCTTTCTGCATTTAACGATGATACCATGAGTACTGACTTTGAAACACTCATTCAGTCGGACAGGCTTGTCTTGGTGGACTTCTATGCTCCTTGGTGTGGCCCCTGCCGCGCCATGATGCCTATGCTAGATGAAGTGCAGGTTAAAATGGGGGATGCTCTCCATATCGAAAAAATCAACGTAGACGAGCAGACATCCTTGGCCGTGCAGCAGAAGGTACTGGGCGTTCCTACACTCATGCTTTTCCGGCGAGGGCAGGAGTTATGGCGACATGCAGGAGAAATTAGCGAAGGCGCTTTGATGCAGGTTATTCGGGGGCAAATGGTAGAAGGCGCTGATAAGGAGAGCAAGTAATGGGTATTGGCGTCTTTCTCGAAAAGCTGTAATGAGGTCTGAGCCTTTGCAAGCGCGAAGACGCAGGACCGCACCTTCGGCTGTTATTGAGCGGCCAAAGCGGGATGGAAACAGGCCAAGGGCTAAACAGGAGCCGCCAGCCGGCCTTTGGGCATCGGGCCGAGCTTGAAGTTGTTAGGTCGTTTTTTCCAAAAATTGCAAAGGGTACATTTTCCAGAGCGTCCGTAGAGCCTGCTGTTTTGAAGTGAAAAGTAATGATGAATGATGAATGATATTTTCCAGAGCGTCTGCAAGGCCCAATGCTTCGATGGCAAATCTCACTGGCGTAGTCGTCTGAAAAGTAGAACCGGCCACTTCCTACTCCCATCGCCTTTCTCACCTCCATTTTTTGGGGTGAAAAAACGGCTGCCGGCTTCGGCGCAGCTGCTGGGGGCGTAGCGGCTGGGAGCGCGGCTCCTGTTTGGCCCCGTGCGTGTTTTCGTCCCGCTTTCGGGCCTTAATAATGGCGTTATGGCGGTGGCCCTCCTCCGCGCTTGGCCCGTGGTAGCGGCTTGGTACGCACTCATGCCAATACTACGACGGCATCCCAAAAAATCAGTACCTTTGTTTCATGATCAAGATTGCCAATCCGCTGTACGACACCGTGTTCAAGCACCTCATGGCTGAAGAGAAATTAGCCTGCAAGGTGCTGTCCACCATCTTGGGCAAAAAGGTCATCGCCGTGCAGCCCATGCCGCAGGAAGTCATCGAACTGCGCGAAAAGGGCCTCCTCTCCATCCGCCGAATGGACTACCGCGCCACCACCCTGGACGAAAACGGCCGAAAAGAAGAAGTGCACATCGAGGTGCAAAAGTCGAGGCTGACTACCAATACGCTCCGCTTCCGCTCCTATTTGAGCCGCCTGTATGCTGGAAAGCCGCGACAGAAGGTCATGGAGCCTGCCTACACGGTCGAGGAGCCGGCGCCGGCGTATGGCTACTTGCCCATCATCGTCATCTACCTGCTCGGCTACGGCGTGCGAGACATTCAGTATCAGGCCGTCAGGGCCAATCACCGCTTGGTGGACTTGAACACCGGGCAAGAGTTGGAGGGCGTAGGCTCGGATTTTCTGGATGCCCTGACGCACACGACGTACATCATCCAGGCCAACCGCCAGCCACAGGTGCCCACGACAGCGCTGGAGCGGTTGCTGGTGCTCTTTGACCAGCGCTATCGGATGCCGGGCTATGGCTATTTTTTGGAGTTGCCGTACGTTCCCGAGGGTTTTGAGGACGTAGTGCAATATTTGGAGTGGGCGGCCATGAGTGCGGAGGAGCGCGCCGAGATGGAAGCGGAGTACTTTCTGGAGTTGGAATACATGGAGATGGAGAGCCTGAATGAGGGCTTGACGGAGCGGATAGAACGGTTGGAAGAGATGATAGAGGCGGCCAACAAGGAACAGGAGTTGGCGCGCCAGCGGGAGGCAGAACTCCGCAGGGACAAGGAGGAAGCCCGCAGGCGCGAAGAAGAGGCTCGAAAAGAAAAAGAGGAGGCCCGCAGACGCGAGGAAGAGGCTCGCAGGCGTGAAGAAGAGGCACGCAGACGTGAAGAAGAGGCTCGAAAAGAAAAAGAGGAGGCCCGCAGGCGCGAAGAAGAGGCTCGAAAAGAAAAAGAGGAAGCCCGCCTGAGTGCTTACAGATTTCAGATAGCATTGGCGCGCACACTGCTAAAACAGGGCCTACCCATTGACGAGATTGCTCGAGCAACCGGCCTTGGCGAAGAGGAGGTAAGGGCACTGCAAGAGGAGAAGTAAGTCCTGCAGTACTCAAGAGGTTGTGTGTAAAAAGTCAGAAGCCTCCAAGGTAGCTGCTTTTTTGGGAAAAAAATGGCCTTGAGGCCTTCTGCTTGGCCCTGACACACGTAGGCTACCGTGCGGCCTCTCTTCGAGGCTTTTTGTACCCGTCCCGCTTGCGGCCTCGGCTAATGGCGCAGCTGCGTCTCGGCGTCTACGCGCTTGCCATGGCAGGGCGATGAGACTGTTCCCGCGCCATTATTAAAGCCCAAGTACAGGGCGGACACAGGCCAAGCCCGAGCAAAAGCCCAGAGGCCGCCTGGGTGCGAAAGAGCCAAGCAGCAGACTTAGGGCCGTTTTCCCCAAAAAACAACCTCTACGGCGAGCGCAGAAAGAACAGCCCGCAGACTTGCCATTAGCCAAGACCAAAACCGAGTAGGAAAGAGGCATGGGCGCCGGCAGGAATACGGATTTTGTTTCGTTCATTCTCCCACGCCTGGGTGTTTGGTTTTGTAGTAATGTACTCCCGCGCCAAAGACCCAGCCCTCTTGGCCGCTTTGGGTGCGTATGTTGACCCAGTAATCGGTAACCTTTTGGCGGCCGAGATTGACCTCTTCGGGCTGTTCACTTTTGCGGTTGAGGAAGAGGACGGGTTCGTACAGCTTGAGGCGGGTGATGACCGGGCTGTGGCGGTTGGGTTCTTTGCGCACGTTAAGGCCGTCTATGGTTACGTAGAGGGTGCTGTATTGGCCAGAAGCAGGTGGTGGCGGCGCTGTCTCTGCGGCTGTCTGGCTCAGGGTGGGGCGTCTGGCTGGGGGAGTCTTGGGTGGCGATGAGGCGGGTATTTCAGCAGTGGTGGCTGCCGGCGGTGTAGGTTGGGGGAGGTAAACGGTGTCTCGCTTGAGGGCGGGTACTTGAGGCTTTTGCAGTTCTTCTACCTCTTCTGCAGGTCGGCGCCGCTCTTGCCGCGATTCGGAGCACTTGGCGATGGCCCAAAGTGCCACACTGAGCAGAAAAACGATGACGATGAGCGACTCGAGCTTGGGTATCTTTTTAGCCATGGCAGACGGCGTGTTAGGTAAATGTATGGAGGCGAAGACGCGCCATTGCGTTACTGCCCCCTACCTTTAGCGGGCAAAAGTAGCCATGCCTGTGCGATATGACCGATGCCCTGCTGTACCAGATTGCCCTGACGTTGATGCCACAGATAGGCCCTGCCACGGCGCGCGTGCTGGTAGGCTATTGTGGGGGCGCCGAGGAGGTCTTCCGAGCCTCTCGCCGCGAGTTGTTGAAGATTCCGGGCGTCGGGCCTGTGTTGATGGATAGTATTGCTCATGCCAACGACGTCTTGACCCAGGCAGAGCGGGAGATGCGTTTTCTAGAGGCGCATGGCATACAGGCCGTTTTCTTTACAGACAATCGATATCCGGCGCGCCTGAAGCCGTACAACACCAGCCCTGCGCTGCTGTATTTCAAGGGGTCGGCCATAGAGTGGCTCAATGCCCAGCGCATTGTTTCGATAGTGGGCACGCGCCAGCCAACCGACTATGGGCGCGCTGTATGCGAGGAGCTGATAGAGGGTTTGCAGTGCTACGATGTTGTGGTGGTCAGTGGGCTGGCCTTTGGCATTGATGTTACGGCGCATCGAAAGGCCATATCCTCGGGCATGCCCAACATCGCAGTATTGGGCCACGGGCTGGGGCGCATCTATCCGGCGCAGCATCGCGCTGTAGCCCAACGCATCGCAGAGCATGGAGGCTTGCTGACGGAGTTCACCCACGCCATGGGGCCAGAGCGCGAACATTTTCCGATGCGCAATCGCATCATCGCGGCGATGTGCGATGCGCTTATCGTGGTGGAAACTGGAAACGCCGGCGGCTCGCTCATCACCGCAGAACTGGCGCACCAGTATGACCGCGAGATTTTCGCCGTGCCCGGGCGCTTGCGCGATGGAAAAAGTGCGGGGTGCAACCGGCTTATTCGGACGAACATGGCACAGCTGCTCGAGTCGGCGGCAGATATAGCAGAGGCGTTCCATTGGCAGGAGAGAGGTAAGTTGCGAGCAATACAACAGGAGCTTTTCTTAGAGCTGTCCACTGAAGAGCAGCGCTTGGTGGATATCATCCGTTCGCATCCTCAGATAGCTGTGGATGAGCTGGTGGCGTTGTCTGAATACACGCCTGGACAGATGGCGGCGCTGTTGTTGGGCTTAGAGTTCAAGGGCTTGGTGCGCACCTTGCCCGGAAAGCGATACGAGCTGCTGCGCTGAGGCTGGGAGCATTTCTGACGGCTCCGTTACATAGTGCATATTTCGATTGTTGAGGGTTCTGACCTGTCGAAAGCAAAGACCTATATTTGTTACGTGAGCGGCGAATGAAGCCGTGGTCGCATCTGGCGATAATCCTATGCTTTTCTCATTACCGGCATAATGCCCATCAGAAACCTCATTATTTTAAATCTCTTTTTTATGTCCGCCTTGTTTACTCGATTGCTCTGTGCTGTGGTGCTTAGTGGGTGGATGGCCCTGGGCTTTTCGCAGACGCCTGCAGTAACCACCAACATTCCCAACGACCTCTCTGCTTGTTCTGAAGCGGTATTTACCATCACCGTGAGTAACCCAGGAGACCAACCTTCTGCGGTGGGTACGCTGCAATATTGCTTCTCCAGCGGCCTGGCCTTTGCAGGGGCGTCAGGCGTTGGCTTAGCAGACAGTGCCGATGCCCGATGCCCTGTGCTGGATTTGCCTTCTGTCCCAGCGCAGGGCAGCCTGACATTTGACCTGCGCGTGCGTGTGGGTTGCTTCGCCTTGGACGCCGGCGACAGGCGCGACACGATACGGCTGACACTGGGAGGAACACCCCAGCCGCCTCTGTTGGGCCAGGCATATAACATACGCGTGCCCATCATTACTCTGACGCCCGGCAATAACTGGTCTTTTTCCGGCAGTAATGGCGATGTTTTCACCCGCACCTTCACCATCCGCAACGAAGGGCTGGGCAATGCCTACCGGGTCATTGTTCTCGACGCCCATGCGCAGGCCGGGCTGCAATTGATCCAGACCACAGGCAGTATCCAGGGCGACACCCTGGTGCTCAGTGGCCTTGACCTGGGAGCGCAGGGCTTTCTGGCCTTTCGCGACTCTGTGGTCGTTTCCCAAACCTTTCGCCTGAACAGCTGCGCAGTCTCGAGCAATACGGTGGCGTATGGCTGGGCGTGCGCAGACGGTACAAGTTGTACTACCCTGCGCCCAGCCAATTACATAGTGTCGGCCACAGGGGGCGACACGGTGGAGGTCGTCCTGAGTTTTGAAAAACCCTTTGCTCCTCCAAAGCCTTGCGAGCAGGAAACGGTGGTGCTCCTCCTCGAAAATAGAGGAGGAACGCCGGTATTTAATGTGGAATGGATTCACGCCATAGTATCCAGCGAGTTTGCGCCGGCCCAAGAGGGTATCAAGTGGAAAGAATGCTACCCGATGTCGGACTTTCGGGTGGGCAACACCTCTGTGGCGGATGCTTCGGGCGGAGGGGCTTTTGAGCCGTACCGGTTCCTTCTTTCGGCATTTACTGCCGACCCCGACGGCCCCAGTGGCTTCAGCGATGAAGATGGCGATGGGCAATTTGACGACCTGGCACCTGGGGCAGTGGCTATGCTGTCGTTTGTCTTTTCCTTTAATCCAGCTTGTAAGGAATGCAACTCGTTACAAGGCTCCTCTTTCATAGCATCTTCAGCCGTCTTCACCAACAGCTGCGGCCAGCAGACATCGGCAATGCTCACACCTTCAGGCGCAACGGGTATCCGCCTTGATCAAGCGCGCGTTGAAATCGAGCAGGACTTCATCTTGCAGGCCGGCACCACTTATACCTTTGACTACGACCTGTCCATAATGCTCCTCGGGCTGTCAGACATCTGCCCGCAGGATAGCGTTATTGCCCAATTCACGCTGCCCGTTACCTTGGACGTACCTCCGGCCTTTTCTCCGAGGCTCAATGGCATCACAATGAGCTGGTGGCGCCCCAACGATACCACGCTCAACTTGCTGCTGCCGAGCAACATCGGAAGACTGGAGGTGCCTTTGCTGACCCTGTGCCCTCCTGACATTGACAACTCTGCTATCTGCACGCCGACCTACGAGCCGCGCACTTACCAGCTGCCCTTGCGCGTGTTTTGGACGTGCGGCAATGGCTGCCCACTCACATATGAGTTGGTGTGCCTCAATGGCTCTTTCTTTACCGTGGATTGCCCGCGACCGCCAGAAGCGGACTCCTTGCTCCACGGGGTCTTTGCAGACACCTTCTCCGTACAACGCCTGACGCTTGGCTATGTGGACAACGTCCTCTCGGCCAAGGTCAGCCCCTCGCCAGATCTGAAGCTGGACATCGCGCTACCGTTCGATACCGTGCTGATGCGGGCCGTCGGCCACATCAAAGGCTTTCCGGGCGAGACCTTCGACTCTACTAAAGTAGAGATTTACTACTGGAACGGCCTGAGCGAGTACTTCCAGCTGCTCTCTATAACGCTATGGCTCGACGACGCGGAGAGCGGTACCTCTGTGAGTTGTACGGATATGCCGCTCGATTACCAGTTTGTGAATGGTTACCATATTTGGGCCTTCGATCTACTGCCTCTGAGCGAAGCAGGAGGGTGCTTTGCCCAGCAAGGCGTGCGGCTGACGGCGGGTGATAGCCTGCGGGTAGAGGTGCTGGCGCGTATGACCGAGGCGCTGCCAAACCGAAAGGCAGAGGTCATTAGTGACCTGCGCATCCGCTTCCCTTACCGATATGGCGGCGACACGCTGCTGTGTGAGACGGCTAATGCCAACTTCCGCTGTATTAACCCGCAGTACGACATCAACCTCTTTGCCTTGGCTCCCAATGGCGTGTGCAACACCATGTCCTTGGACGTTACGCTGCAACAAGGCATATCAAACCAAGGCTTGCCAGACCTCTTCCCACGGGAAATACGCCCGCTATTCGTGTACGACACCCTGACGATAGAAGTACCACCGGGCTTCAGATATGTGCCGGGAAGTACCCTGTGGAGCTACCGGTTGGGCGATGGCGCAGACAGCACGCCAGCGGCAGTACCCCTGCCATTGGACGACCCAGAAATCATTACCCTGCCCGATGGCCGCGTATTGCTCCGCTATGTGCGCCCACCCGATTTGCCAGTAACAGACTATTATACAGGTGCCTCTTTTTCCATTTTCACCCTGCGCCTCGATGCGCTCTGTCCGCCCGATACTTCGCTTTTCCCAGTCAGTATGGTAGGGCGGAGCTATCTGAGCATTTACGACACCGTCAACGTCTTCTACAACAACCTGGCGATCCTGCTGGAAGACCTCAACGAAACGAGCCTTTCGGTGGTCAATAGCGCGTCCTCTTTGCGAACGCCCACATGGCTTCTGAAGCTATGCAACCCCAAGGCCGGCATGGTCATACCCGAACCTATCATGTTTTGGGAGAACAATCCTCGCATGCCAGTCCTCTCGATAGAGGACCTCGCAGCGCCTGCCTTTTCGCCGCCGTTAGTCATAGAGCCTTGGCCCGACGGCCGGTTAGCCACGCGCCTGAGGTCGCTGCCTACCGATGAGTGCATAGAGCTCCGCTTGCGCGCCCAGGCGCCTGCCGACTGCCAACCCGATACCCTGTATTTACAGGCGGGCTTCCAGTGTCCGAGCGAGAGCGAGCCGTGCATGCTCAAAGGAGGCGTAGAAGTGTACTTCGCCCCTCAGAGTGCCCAACCTCAGCTAATAGCTTTGGCGCCATTGATGCCGGTAGATCTATGCCAGCCAGCCACTTACGAGATCTACTTAGTGAACCAGGGCGAGGGTTTCATGTACGACATCTCGCTGCTGCTGCAGATGCCAGAACTCGGCCAAGACTACGTACCCGGTAGCCTGTCGGTGCACTATGGCGCCCTCAGTGCCACCTTACCCGACCCCGTGCAGACGCCTGAAGGGCTGCTTGTTTTGGCTGATTTGGGCCAATTGCCCTTGGGTATAGAAGCTTTGCCAGGGTTGGCCTTTGCGCCACAAAACACACTGGTCTTCCGCTTCCAGACGACGCCTAACTGCGACTACCTCGACTTTGCGCGCATTCGCTACAGGGCGTCGTGGCAAGATGCCTGTGAGGGCAAGGCTAACCTTTCCGACGTTTTCATTGCGCCTAAACTGACCATTGCTGGGGCGCCATCGGCATCGAACAATTACGACTTGGCCTTGTCGGCTCCGGTGTCTTCTATTTGTAGGCGCATGCCGTTGCGGGTGCGCATTGTCAACCCAGGCAACCTTGGCCCTACGCAGGCGGGCGAAAAAGTGCGCCTGGTTTTGCCCGACCACTTCAGCTATGTGCCCGGAAGCCTGCAAGCCCTCCACAACGGCCCTAACGCCGAGCCTGCCTCCATGACCGCCGACGGCCTGCGCCTCATCGTCTTTGAGATGCCACCAGGAGTGGTTGCGGGCGACTCCGTGGTCTTCACTTTCCAGGTAGAGAGCAACCTGCCTCTGACCTCCTGTAGCGGCATCTACCCCGCCATACTGCAAATGCTTCAGGAGACCGACCTGCCCTGTGGGGCAGGCAGCTGCAGCGTGGATTTTACCATGCTGGAACAGGCGGCTGCACTGACGTTGGAAAAGCCCAACTATACCTTGACTGGGTTGGAGGGCATTGCCATACCGGTAGATGCTGCTACCGAAAATTGGCAGATGGACGTCCGCCTGCTCAACAACTCCTCCGCTATTGGCGGCGGCGCCATCGCGCTGGAAGTTCGCTTAGACGCCAACCAAGACGGCCAACTCGCCCCCTCCGACCCGCTACTGGCTTCGTGGGTCGTATCGGTAGATGGGCTTTTGCCCGGAGAAGTGCGCGCTTTTAGCTTCAATATCAATGTCCAGACCTTGCAAGGGTGCTCCGGCCTGTGGGTAGTGCTGGCAGATACTGCATGTGCCTGTGTTGCCGATACGGCGTTTGTTTCCTTCGTACCGCTGACCAATGGCAGTCAGGACTTGACGCTGTGCGCCGGAGAGACCACAATGCTCGGCGCAACGCCCTTAGCAGGAGCCTCCTACCAGTGGCTACCCGCTTCGCCTGCTCTGAGCAGCACAACCATAGCCAACCCAACCTACCGATACGACGGACCTTTCGATGCCACCCTGCAGCGCGAGGAGGTGTTGGTCGTGCAAATCACACGCGCCCAAGGGTGTACCTCCTTCGATACGGTGCGCATCACTACGCGCAAGGTGGAAGCCACCCTGTCGCCGACGCCCGCGCTGTGTGCCGGCGACAGCAACGGCACCCTGACCGCCTCCGTAGCGGGAGCACAGCCGCCGGTAGCGTACCAGTGGAGCAATGGTGCTACTGGTGATGCGCCGCTGACCCAACTGCCTGCAGGGCTTTACACGCTGACGGTAACGGATGCGCTGGGCTGCTCCGACGTCAAGGAAGCCTCGGTGGCCGAGCCGGCGCCTTTGGTGGTGCAACTGATACCCTCTGACTTCAGTGGTTTCGGCGTCTCATGCGCCGGCGCTGCCGATGGTACCATCAGCGCCCTTGCCTCCGGAGGCACAGGAGCATACGCTTACGACTGGACACCTGCCGTAGGCACTGGCTCGGTGCTAAGCGGACTGACCGCCGGCACCTACTCGCTAACGCTCACAGATGCCAACGGCTGCACCGCCACCGCCCTGGCAGAACTGGCAGAGCCGCAGCCATTGCAGCTGACTCTCACTCCTCAGGACGAGCGCTGTGTGGGCACGGCAAGCGGCGCCATCGGCGTCAGCATACAGGGTGGGGCTGCGCCATATCGCGTCAATGATCAGCCGCCCGGCGGGGCCACTCAAGTGCTTGTGGGCCTTTCTGGCGGCACGTACAGCGTGGCCGTAACCGACGCCAACGGCTGTGCGACAACGGCAGAAGCCACCTTGGAAACGCTCACTTCAGAAGTGGAGCTGAGTATAACACCGGCCTCCTGCTTTGGCGGTGGCGATGGCCGCGCTGAGGTGAGCGCTACGGGATACGCGCCTTTTGGCTATGTGTGGTCGAACGGCGCTATCTCAGCAGCCATCACTGCGCCAGCAGGTGCGTATGAGGTAACGGTCTCTGATGCCTTAGGCTGCACGTATGTGTTGCAAGCCAGTATAGGCCAGCCGCTTGCTCTTACAGGTCAAGCTGTGGCCTCCGCGGTGCTTTGCTTTGGCGACAGCACCGGCCGCATTGACCTGACGGCGCAAGGTGGCACTCCGCCTTATCAGTTCTTGCTGGGCACCCAAGCCGTCGTTTCGCCACTGACCGGTCTTCCGCCTGGCACCTATTTCTTCCAACTCACGGATGCCAACGGTTGCACGGTGGCGCTTTCGGCCACGGTAACGCAGCCCCCGCCGCTGTCTGCCACCCTGGCCACGGTAGATGTGCGCTGCTATGGGGAGGAAACGGGCAGCATCGAAGCACAGTCGGCGGGCGGAGTGCCGCCCTACGTTTTCCAATGGTCGAATGGCAGCACAGGCGCCATAATCCAACGCCTTGCTGCAGGCACCTACACGCTTACGCTGAGCGACGCCAACGGCTGCACCTCGGTAACCTCTGCCGAGGTGACGGAACCTGAACCTTATGAGCCGACCTTCGAGGTGCTGCGTTGGCCGTGCGCTGACCGACCCAACGGCTTGCTGGCCGTGTCGGGCTTCCCCGACGGTACGCGCTACGGGCTGAACCAGTCGCCTAATAGCGGAGTGCCGCGCTTTTCGGCAGTGGGCGGTGGGCCACTTACCCTCTTCGTGGAAGACACCGCTGGCTGCCGCTCCCAGTACGATTTCCTGATGCCCGCACTGCCAGCCCAATTGGGCACTGCCTATGCCGATACGACCATCCGCTTGGGCGACAGCGCTTGGCTACGCGCAGAGGTATCTCCCGACGTACCCAATCCTGCCGAGGTGCGCTTCCAGTGGCTCGAGCCTGCTGCCGTCCTGTCGGGCTGCGACACCTGTCCGAACCTCTGGGTGCGGCCCTTGCGCACAGCGCTTTACACCGCCGTCTTCTCTACGGAGAGTGGGTGCTTCTCGGAGAGCCGCGTCTTAGTGCGCGTCTTGCGCGACAGCATCTATGCGCCCAACGTCATCTACCCGGATGCGCTACAGCCTGAAAACCAGCGTTTCACCCTGTACGCACGCCCTGGCGCCCTCCGCCAGATTAAATACCTGCTCATCTTCGACCGCTGGGGAGAGCATATCTTCGAGCAGCGCAACTTCGCGCCCAACGACCCTGCCCTAGGCTGGGACGGACGCTACAAAGGCCAAAACCTGACCCCCGGCGTTTTTGTGTGGTATGCTGAGGTGGAGTATTTCGACGGCGAGACGGAGGTCATCAAGGGCAGTTTAACTATAGTTCGATGAACCTGCGGCAGACGGGTAGCGGTGTAGAACGGCATGAACCGCCACAACAACTGTTTTTTTGGGGAAAAAACGGTCCGGAAGCCTTGGCTTGGCTCTTCCGCGTACATGCAGATGTGAGGCGTTGGCAGGGGCTTGGCGTGTGTCCGTCCCGCTCTTAGCCTCGGCTAATGGCGTAGCTGCGCGTTGGCGTCTCCGCGCCTGCAACAGCGGAGAGGTGAAGCTGCCGCCGCGCCATTATTAAGGCCCAAAGGCGGGACGAAAGCGCACCCGAGGCCCAGCAGCAGCCACACGCACTTGTGATACGCGCATCAGCCATGCTGAAGCCGACGGCCGTTTTTTCACCAAAAGATGAAGGTGGAAAAGGCCGCACTTGCAAAAACGGACAGTCCGACTTTTCTCACAAACTCATACACTCGGTAACATTGCGGCCAAAACGCCGCAGTACGTCATGAGATATTTCTTGCTCTCTTTGTTGGCGCTGGCCTTTGGCGCCTCGTCGCATAGCCAAACCCTTTACTCGCCCAATGGGCAGTTGTCGCTGTCTTTTTCGCTTTCGCCGGTAGGAGCGCCCACCTATGCCTTGCGGCTGGGCGAGCGCGAAGTCATCCGTCCCAGTCGCTTGGGTTTGGTGCTCAAGGATCAGGCGCCCATGCTCGAGGGCTTCTTTATTCAGCGGGTGGACACCACTTCTGTGGACGAAACCTGGGAGCCGGTGTGGGGCGAAGAGCGCCTCATCCGCAATCATTACCGCGAAATGCGCATCACCCTGGGGCAACGCCTGCCCCAACTGCGCACATTGGTACTGACTTTTCGCCTGTTCAATGACGGGCTGGGGTTCCGCTACGAATTCCCGCAGCAGCCCTCGCTGAACTACTTTGTGGTAACCGATGAGTTTACGGAGTTCTGCCTCACTGGCAACCACAAGGCTTTCTGGATACCCGGCGATTTTGACACCAACGAATATGCCTACAGCGAGACGCTCCTGAGCGACATTGACGCTACCATCGGGAAGGATGCGGTGGAGATTTTCACCCGAAACCCCATCGGCAAGCATGCGGTGCAGACGCCCGTGCTGCTCAAGTCTGCCGATGGGCTGTATATCGTCCTTTTCGAGGCTGCCTTGATGAATTACCCGGCCATGTGCTTGACGCTGCAGCCTGATACCTACACTTTTGTCTCTACCCTCGCTCCGGATGCCGTGGGCAGCAAAGCATACCTGCAGACGCCAGCCCAAACGCCTTGGCGCACCGTACTGGTCAGCGACAAGGCCACTGACATTGTGGCTTCGAGAACTATCCTGAATCTCAACGAGCCGTGTCGCATCGCTGATGTTTCGTGGATAAGGCCACAGAAGTACGTCGGCATCTGGTGGGAGATGCACGTGGGCGTCTCTTCGTGGAACTACGCCGACACCAACAACGTCCATTTGGCCACGACAGACTGGGCAAAGCTGCGGCCCAACGGCCGCCACGGCGCCACCACAGCGCGGACAAAGCGATACATTGACTTCGCTGCCGAACACGGCTTCGATGCCGTGTTAGTAGAGGGCTGGAACGTCGGCTGGGAGGACTGGTTCGGCCAGTGGAAGGAAGAGGTGTTCGACTTCGTAACACCTTACCCAGACTTTGACGTAGTAGCCCTGCAGCAGTACGCCCAGGAAAAGGGCGTAAAGCTCCTGATGCACCACGAAACGGCGGCATCGGTTACGAACTACGAGCGCCGTATGGAAGCAGCCTTTCGCTTCATGAAGGCGCATGGCTACGACGCGGTGAAGACGGGCTATGTGGGGCGCATCATCCCGCGCGGAGAGTACCACGACGGCCAGTGGATGGTCAATCACTACTTGCGGGTGGTGGACAAAGCGGCTCAGCAGCGCATTATGGTCAACAGCCACGAGTCAGTACGCCCGACTGGGCTGCATCGCACTTATCCTAATTGGTTGGCCTGTGAAGCTGCGCGTGGCAACGAATTCAACGCCTGGAGTCGCGGCAATCCGCCTGCTCACGAGACCATCCTGCCTTTCACGCGCCTGTTGGGTGGCCCCATGGATTACACGCCTGGCATTTTCCAAATCCAACTGGATTACTACGACCCCGGCAAAAAGGAACAAATACACACGACCTTAGCCAAGCAGCTGGCCCTATACGTAACCATGTACAGCCCGCTGCAAATGGCCGCCGACCTGCCGGAAAACTACGAGCGCTTTGCGGATGCCTTCCAATTCATCGAGGATGTGGCGGTGGACTGGGACACGTCCCTTTACCTCGAAGCAGAACCGGGCGACTATCTCACGGTGGCGCGCAAGGCTAAAGATGGGGACGAGGAGTGGTATGTCGGCGCCATTACGGACGAAAACGCGCGCACGGCCGTAGTGCCGCTCTCCTTCCTTACGCCCGGCCAGACTTACGTGGCCACGCTATACTTGGATGCCCCCGACGCACACTGGGAGCACAACCCGATAGCCTACCGCATCGAGGAGCGTTTGGTAACGAGCGAAACGGTGCTGAAACTTCCGCTGGCTCCGGGCGGAGGAGCGGCGGTGAGCATTTGGCCAAAAGAGAAGGGTGAGTGAGGAATGATGAATGATATTTTCCAAAGTGCCCTTAGGGTCTGCCATTTTGAAGTGAAAAGTGATAAGTGATAAGTGAAGAGTAGAAGCGGCCACTTTCCCGCCGCCTTTCTTCCCTCCATTTTTTGGGGTGAAAAAACGGCTGCCGGCTTCGGAGCCGCTGCTGCGGGCGTAGTAGTTGGGCGCGCGGCTCCTGTTTGGCCCTGTGCGTGTTTTCGTCCCGCTTTCGGGCCTTAATAATGGCGAAACAGGAGCCTATCGCCTCCGCGCCTGCAAGCAAGGCGACTCTCCCATGCCACTACGCCGTTATTAAGCCCCCGGGGCGAGACGGGCACATGCTCAAGCCCAAGCCGGAGCTCCGCAGGTGCAGGTGCGCCAAAAAGCCAAGCCAAAGCGCTGGAGCCGTTTTTCCCAAAAAACGGCCTCGGTGCGGGAGGTGTAGGTGGCGGCGAACGCAGCGCAGGTGGTTTGAGAAACAGCCCTCGCTGGAAAATGTCTACCCTTTCAAGTTTTATCAAAAAAATGGAAGTCAGGAAGAATAACCCCGTCCTTTGATGGACATAAAAGCTTAAAAACCGCCGGAGTGAAAGAAGCTGCCAAACGCATGGTCATTTACGTGGGTATTGCCCGCCGACGCCTTGCAGGCAGCGATAATGCTTACATTTGCCCGCCTAAATATTTTCACAATACAATTGAATCATGGGACAGCAACCACTTGACGATTGGCGTTGGGAGCAGGAAGAATGGCTCGAGGCATTGGAAGAAGTCTTGGAGGCCCATGGCAAATCCAAAAGCCTGGAGCTGATACAGCAATTGCGCTATTGGTTGGCGCGCCATGGGGTACCCGTTGGAGGGCCAGCACTCAATACACCTTATCTGAATACTATACCAGCCGATGAAGAGCCGCCTTATCCGGGCGATCTGGAAATAGAAAAGCGCATCGAAAATATCATTCGCTGGAACGCCCAGGCGATGGTGCTGCAGGCGCAAGACAAAAACTTAGCCTTGGGCGGCCACATTGCTACTTATGCGGCATGCGCCACCATGCTGGAGGTACTGTTTAATCATTTTTTGCGCAACCGCTCGGCCGACTATGGCGGAGACCTGCTTATGTTTCAAGGGCACGCTTCGCCGGGCATCTACGCCCGTGCCGTTTGGGAAGGTCGCCTGACCTTGGAGCAGATTGCTAATTTCCGGCAAGAGCTCGAGGGTGGTGTGCCGAGTTATCCACACCCGCGCCGCATGCCACATTTTTGGCAAGCACCCACAGTGAGCATGGGCCTCGGCCCTATGACGGCCATCTATCAGGCGCGCTTCATGAAATATCTGGAGTTGCGCGGTCTGAAGCCTAAAAATGGCGGTAAGGTGTGGCAATTCGTGGGCGATGGCGAAATTGATGAGCCAGAGGTGTACGGCACCATTGGTGTGGCCGCCCGCGAACAGCTGGACAACTTGGTCTTCGTCATCAACTGCAACCTCCAGCGCTTAGATGGCCCGGTGCGTGGCAACGCCAAAATCATCCAAGAGGTGGAGCGCCATTTCTACGGCGCCTCTTGGGAGGTCATCAAGGTCATCTGGAGCGGTGACTGGGATGAGCTGTTTGCCAAAGACACCGAAGGCGCCCTGCTGGCCCGCCTGGAAAGCCTGGTAGATGGCGACTTCCAGGAAATGTCCACCCTAAGCGGTGCGGAAATACGCAAAAAACTCATCGGCGACGACCCGCGCATCGCCGCACTGCTGGCCGACTACTCCGATGAACAAATACGCGACTTGCGCCGAGGCGGCCACGACGCGTGCAAGATTTACGCCGCCTACGAACGCGCTATGCGCGCCAACAAGCCCGTGGCTATCATCGTGAAAACAGTCAAGGGCTATGGTATGGGAAAGGCTGCCGAAGGCAAAAACAAGGCCCACCAAACCAAGGACATCAGCGCTGAGGCCCGCGTGGAAACCAAAAATCGCTATGGCATCCCCATCTCTGACAAAGAGGCTGTGCAAGCCAAATTCTGGTTCCCAGGGCCAGATGACCCTGCTACCCAATATCTGCATGCGCGCCGCAAGGCCCTGGGGGGTTACTTGCCCGAGCGCTCCGAGGAGTACACTCCCATTCAGCTGCCCGCGCTCCAACTGTTTGAAAAGCAATTGAAGGGCAGCGCCGCCGCTGGGAATAAGGACTTCTCCACCACGGCCGCCATGGTGGACATGCTCACCCAGCTCATCCGAAATGCAGACATCGGCAAGTACATCGTGCCCATTGTGCCCGATGAGGCCCAGACTTTTGGCATGGAGTCGCTCTTCAACTCCGCCCAAATATGGAACCAACAGGGCCAAAAGTACACGTCCTTAGAAATCGGCATTTCCGTCATCAAGTACAAAGAGTCGAAGACCGGGCAGGTGCTCCAGGAAGGCATCAACGAGGACGGCGCAATGGCCTCCTTCACGGCCGCAGGCACTGCCTACAGCCTGCACGGCATTCCAACTATACCGTTCTACATCTTCTACTCCATGTTCGGCTTTCAGCGCGTGGGCGACATGATCTGGGCAGCTGCCGACATGATGTGCAAGGGCTTCCTCTTGGGCGCCACGGCCGGCCGCACTACGCTCAATGGCGAGGGCCTACAACACCAAGACGGACACTCACACCTCATTGCCCAGACGGTGCCCGCCGTAGTCAGCTACGACCCCGCCTTTGCCTATGAGCTGGCCGTCATCGTGCACGACGGCATCCGCCGCATGTATGTGGACAACGAGCATAAGATTTACTACATCACCCTCTACAACGAAAACCTCCTGATGCCGCCCATGCCCGAAGGCGTAGAGGAAGGCATCCGCCGCGGCCTGTATCGCTACCGCCGCTCAGAGAAGAAGTCGGCCAAGGCAGGCGTAAAGGCCCACCTGTTAGCCTCGGGCATCATTATGTCTCAGGCACTTCGGGCCGCTGAAATTCTCGAAACAGAAGGGGTGAGTACCGATGTGTGGAGCGCTACCTCGTGGAGCGAGCTGTATCGCGACGCCATTGCCTGTGAGCGCCATAACCGCCTGCACCCCGACCAGCCGGCGCGCCAACCCTACGTGCAGCACGCCCTGCAAGATGAGGCCGGTGTCTTCGTTGCGGCCAGCGACTGGCTGAAACTCACCTCGGGCTGCTTGGCCCCCTGGATGCCGCAACCCTTCACAGCATTGGGCACCGATGGTTTTGGCCTCTCCGACAGCCGCCAAAACCTCCGCGATTATTTCGAAGTTAGCGACAAGTACATCGCCTTCGCTGCCGTTCGCCTTCTGCACCAAGAGGGTAAGGTTTCGGAAAAGGCCGTGTTGGAGTTCATGAAAAAATACGGCATCAAAGCCGACAAGCCCGACCCAATGAGCGTATGAAGATGCAACCGCCGATTAATGGCGGAAATGCCGTATGCCCGTGAATACCATGGCCATGCCGCGCTCGTCGCAGGCGCGGATGCTGTCTTGGTCTTTGATGGAGCCGCCGGGCTGTAAAATGGCGGTGATGCCGGCCTCGTGGCCAATTTCTACGCAGTCAGGGAAGGGGAAAAAAGCGTCGGAGGCCATGACGGCGCCACTGAGGTCGAAGCCAAACGACCGCGCCTTGGCAATGGCCTGGCGCAGCGCATCTACCCGCGAGGGCTGGCCACAACCCATGCCGATAAGCTGGCGCTCCTTGACGAGGGCAATGGCGTTGGACTTAAGGTGCTTCACACACCGAGCTGCAAAGAGCAGCTCGCCCACTTCCTTGGGGGTGGGTAGGCGCTTCGTTACGGGGCGCAAGTCGGCCTCGGTCTCCGTCTTCAGGTCGGTGTCTTGCTCCACCACGCCATTGAGCAGGCTGCGAAAGCTGCGCGGCCGCACGTAGAAGTCGCGGATCTTCAGCAAGATGCGTTGCTCTTTTTTCCGCAGCAGGTCGAGGGCTTCTGGTTCGAAGTCTGGCGCGATGAGCACCTCGTAGAATAGGCGGTTGATTTCCTCTGCCGTAGGCAAGTCAAGGCGGGTGTTAGTGATGAAGATGCCGCCAAAGGCCGACACAGGGTCGCAGGCAAGGGCGGCTTTCCAGGCATCCAGCAGGCTGTGGCGCCGCGCTACGCCGCAGGCGTTCGTGTGCTTGAGGATGGCGAAGGTGGGCTTGCCCAAGTGAAACTCGCGCATGAGCTGCACGGCGGCGTCAATGTCGAGCAGGTTGTTGTATGAGATGGCTTTGCCGTTGAGTTTCTCAAACATTTGCTCAAAATCGCCAAAAAAAACGCCCGCCTGATGAGGGTTCTCGCCATAGCGCAGAATATCGGAGCGGTGAATGGAGTATTTGAAAGTGATATCTGCCGTGCCCTCGTTGAACCAATTGAAAATGGCGATGTCGTAGTTGGACGTTACCTTAAAGGCGCGGCGGGCCAGTTCTCGACGGTCTGCAGCAGTAGTTTGGCCTTCATTGCGCTCCAGCATTTCTAAAAACAGGGCGTAGTCATCGCGCGAGGCCACCACGGCCACATCTGCCCAGTTTTTGGCGGCGGCGCGAATGAGGGAAACGCCTCCGATGTCAATTTTCTCGATAATGTCGGCTTCGTCGTGAGTCTGGGCTACGGTCTCCTCAAAAGGATACAGATCCACGATGACGCAGTCTATTTCCGGCAGGTTATATTGGGCTAATTGCTCCAAGTGCGCCTTTTCGCGGCGGGCTAAGATGCCGCCAAAAACAGCGGGGTGCAGCGTCTTCACCCGCCCATCCAGGATGCTGGGGTAGCCTGTCAGCGCCTCTACAGGTACCACTGGGAGGCCCAATTTTTCCAAGTAGGTTTGTGTGCCGCCCGTGCTATAGAGGGTAGCGCCCAAGGCGTGCAGGCGGCGCACCACTGGTTCGAGGTCGTCCTTGTAATACACGGAGATGAGGGCAGAGCGGATTTTTCGGGCGTCTGTGGCTGGAGAGGTCTTTTTCATCATGCTGAGCGTTGCCGGTCTGGGCGCGAAGGTACGCCGAAGCCAGCGCCCGAAAAGAGGAGCCGTTATTTCTGATGCGCTCGTGTTCGCTGCGAACAGGGCGGTTGTAAAAAGTTATTTGAAAGGGTACGCATTTTCCAGCGAGGGCTGTGTTCCAAACCACCCGCGCTGCGTCCGCCGCCTGCGCCGCCCTTACCGAGGCCGTTTTTTGGGAAAAACGGCCTCGGCGCTTCGGCTTGGCTTTTGGGCGCACCAGCACCTGCGGAGCTCCGGCTTGGGCCTGAGCATGTGCCCATCTCGCCCTGTGGCCTTAATAACGGCGTGATTGGCATCGAAGAGGCGCCGTGCTTGCAGGTGCGGAGACGGGAGGCTGCTGTTTCGCCATTATTAAGGCCCAAAAGCGGGACGAAAACACGCCCTGGGCCAAACAGGAGCCGCACGCCCAGCCACTACGCCCCCAGCTGCCGCTCAGAGGCCGGCAGCCGTTTTTTCACCCCAAAAAAACGGAGGTCAGAAAGGCAATGAGGGTAGGAAGTGACCGGCTCTACTTTTCACATGACTGCGCCAGTGAGATTTGTCTTCAAAATAGTAGGCTCTGAGGGCGCTTTGGAAAATATCATTCATCATTCATCATTCATCATTCATCATTCATCACTTCAAAATGTTAGGCACTGCGGCGGGGGCTTTGGAAAATGTACCCTTTGCGAAAAGTTACTGCACTTGTTTAGACTTGTGCAGCTTTTTTGCATAATTGCCGATAATTCTGTATCTGCTCCTGACACAGGGCCAGCACGGGTTCAGTGCGGTAGCGGGCGTACCAGTCGGCTGTGAGGGCTACCGTCTCTTCGAAGGAAAGGACGGGCTGCCAGTGGAGGCGATGGATGGCCTTGCTGATGTCGAGCATGAGCAAGCCGGCCTCATGAGGTTGGTCAGGTGTAGAGACGTCGCGCCAGCCTGGGTGTTTTTTGGCGGAGGGTAGGTGTTGCCGAAAGTACTGGAAGAAGGCATCGCATACTGCCCGGACGGGGCGAATGCTGTGGGGCAAGGGGCCGAAATTCCAGGCTTCCGCGTAGCGCTCGGGCGCTTCTAAGAGACGTTGGGCCAGCAGCAGGTAGCCACCCAAGGGTTCGAGGACGTGCTGCCAGGGTCGCACAGCGCGAGGGCTTCGGATGTCGAGCCATTGGCCGCTCTCTACGGCGCGCACTATGTCGGGCACCAGGCGATACTCGGCCCAGTCGCCGCCGCCAATGACGTTGCCCGCGCGCGCGGAGGCGATGGCCGGGCTGCCCGGCTTGCTGAAAAACGAGCGGCGATAGGCAGCAATAACCAACTCAGCAGCTCCTTTGCTAGCGCTATAGGGGTCGTGGCCGCCCATGGGGTCTGTTTCTCGGTAGCCATAGACCCACTCCCGGTTTTCGTAGCACTTGTCGGTGGTGATGAGCACCGCTGCCCGCACGGATGGCGTGTGGCGTATGGCTTCCAAGATGTGTGCCGTGCCCTGGGTATTGGTGGCAAAAGTGCCTACGGGGTCTTCGTAACTAGGAAGCACTAAGGGTTGGGCAGCCAGGTGAAACACTATCTCGGGCTGCTCCTGCCCAAAGATGCGCAGCACGGTGTCCAGGTCGCGGATGTCGGCGCGGTGGTCGTTCATGCGCTGGCCTATGCCACTCAGCACGAACACGTCGCGCTCCGTGCGCGGAGCCAAGGCAATGCCTGAAAGCAAGGCGCCGCATTGCTCGAGCCAAAGGCTCAGCCAGGCGCCCTTAAAGCCGGTGTGGCCTGTAATGAGTACTCGCTTGCCGCTGAAGGTAGCGTCCATAAGCTGCCAGGGTGGTCGCGTGTTGTCAGGTGAGGGCCGCATGGTGCGGCTGCCTTTTTGCTTCCGCCAAAGGTAGGCCCTGTCTCTGCGCTCCGGGGGCTACTTTTTGTCATTTAGACCGCTGCCAGACGCTCTGCCGCGGGCGGGTTTAGATGGCCGAAAATTTTCCACATCAATTTATCCACAGTGTGGACATTTTTAATCTCTATTCTAAGTAATTGATAGTAATTGATTTGAGAAAATTATCCACAACTTGTGGAAAAATAATCCTGCAGCAGCCGTTCCAACGACTACTTTTGTGCCCAACATTTTTACTCTATGCCCTTGCCCCAAGCAAGCCCCCTGCTTCTTCTGGTATTTGAAGGGCATTTCATCTCCAGCGCGCTTCATGCTCTTCGGTAATCACTGTCGCTACCGCAGAAAGTGAAGCTATGCCTATCTGGGAAAATCACGGTTTAACACTACACACACAGTTATGACGAAAGAAGACATCTCCAACGTAGAGCCGATCCTGGCGGACAACCCAAATCGCTTTGTGTTGCTGCCCATACAGTACCCCGACATCTGGGAGTGGTACAAGAAAGCCGAAGCCTCCTTCTGGACAGCCGAGGAGATTGACCTGCAGCAGGATTTGTTTGATTGGGAGCGCAAACTGAACGACGACGAGCGCCACTTCATCAAGCACGTGTTGGCCTTCTTTGCAGCCTCTGATGGCATCGTGAACGAGAATCTGGTGCTCAACTTCATGCGCGAGGTACAGATTCCGGAGGCGCGTTGTTTTTACGGCTTCCAGATAGCCATCGAAAACATTCACTCAGAGGTGTACTCGCTGCTCATTGACACTTACATCAAGGACCCCAAGGAGAAGCACTTCTTGTTTAACGCCTTGCAAAACCTGCCCTGCGTGGCTAAGAAAGGCCAGTGGGCCTTGCGGTGGATAGAAAACGCCCCCTCGTTTGCGCACCGACTTATCGCTTTCGCGGCGGTGGAGGGCATCTTCTTCTCTGGTTCTTTTTGCTCCATCTTTTGGCTCAAGAAGCGCGGCCTGATGCCCGGCCTCACCTTCTCCAATGAGCTCATTAGCCGCGACGAGGGCATGCACTGCGACTTCGCCTGCCTGCTGTACTCGATGCTTCGCCACAAATTGGCGCCCGAAGAGGTGCAGGCCATCATCACAGAAGCCGTGGAGTTTGAGAAAGAATTCGTGGTGGACGCGCTACCGGTGTCGCTCATCGGTATGAACGCCGACCTGATGAGCCAATATATCGAGTTTGTGGCCGACCGCCTGCTCGTCGCACTGGGCGTGGATAAGGTGTTCAGCACCCCTAACCCGTTCCCTTGGATGGACATGATCTCGATACAGGGCAAGGCTAACTTCTTTGAAAAGCGCGTGGGTGATTACCAGAAGGCCGGCGTACTAGCCAAGCGCGAGGAGCAGACTTTCACCACAGACGCAGACTTCTAATTTTTCATTATTCAAATCTACATTCCTGCTATGGGTAAATTTGTCATTAGCAAGCGAAAAAACGGCGAGTTTCAGTTCAACCTGCTCGCAACGAATGGCCAAGTCATCCTGACCAGCGAAGGCTACACTACTAAATCAGCCTGCCTCAACGGCGTGGAATCTGTGAAAAAAAATGCCCAGGACGACAGCCGCTTTGAGAAAAAAGAGGCATCGAACGGCCAGTTTTACTTCGTGCTGAAAGCCAGCAACGGGCAAGTCATCGGCCAGAGCCAGATGTACGCTTCCGAAGCCACGTGCGACAACGGTATCGAGTCGGTCAAAAGAAACGCACCCGACGCCGCAGTGGTGGATGAAACGACAGAGGCCTGAGTGGCCCGCCTCCTGCACCCGGCATCCGTTGCTCGAGTGCAGGAGGCCACCTACTAAACTCATCGCTTACCCCTAATATCTCTTCCCGCCATCTGCACTCTCATGCAGGCACTTCTTTCTTTGCTCAAAACCATAAAATACAGTTAGATATGCAAGTTGTAAAACGCTCTGGGCGCAGGGAAGACGTCTCTTTCGATAAGATCACGGCGCGCCTGCGCAAGCTCTGCTATGGCCTGGATGCCCGCTATGTAAACATCATCGAGGTAGCCAAGAAGGTCATCCTCGGCCTGTACGATGGGGTAACCACTGTCGAACTCGATAACTTAGCCGCTGAGACAGCCGCTACCATGGCCACCATCCACCCCGACTATGCCTTGCTGGCGGCGCGCATCGCTGTCAGCAACCTCCACAAAGAGACAGAGAAATCATTCCACAAGGTCATTAGCGCCCTCTACCACTACATAGACCCTAAAACCGGCGAGCGCGCCGGCCTCATCGGCGATGAAACTTACCGCATTGTTATGCGGCACAAAGACCGACTCGACTCGGCCATCATCCATGACCGCGATTTTGACTTTGATTACTTTGGTTTCAAGACGCTGGAGCGGTCCTACCTGATGCGCATGAACGGCAAGGTCGTTGAGCGCCCTCAGCACCTATTCATGCGCGTAGCTGTAGGCATTCACGGCGAAGACATCGAGGCGGCCATCGAGACGTACAACCTCATGAGCGAGCGCTGGTTTATTCACGCCACGCCCACGCTTTTCAATGCCGGCACGCCCAAGCCACAGCTGTCGTCCTGCTTCCTGCTGTCTATGACAGAAGACAGCATCGAGGGCATCTTCGAGACGCTCAAGCGCTGTGCCCTCATCTCGCAAAGCGCGGGCGGCATCGGGCTGAGCATCCACAACATCCGCGCCACCGGCTCCTACATCAAGGGTACAGGAGGTACTTCCAATGGCATCATCCCCATGCTGCGCGTGTACAACGATACGGCTCGCTATGTGGACCAAGGTGGTGGCAAGCGAAAGGGCGCCTTTGCCGTGTACTTGGAGCCTTGGCATGCCGACATCTTCGAATTCCTCGACCTGAAGAAAAACCACGGCAAGGAAGAAATGCGCGCCCGCGACCTCTTCTACGCCCTGTGGGTGCCCGACCTCTTCATGGAGCGGGTGAAAAACGACGAGGATTGGTCGCTGTTCTGCCCCAATGAGGCGCCGGGTCTTTTTGATGTTTACGGGGCAAAGTTTGAGGCGCTCTATTGCCAGTATGAGCGCGAGGGCCGCCAGCGCCGCACCGTGCGTGCCCGAGAGCTGTGGAATGCTATCTTGGAGAGCCAGATAGAAACGGGCACGCCTTACATGCTCTACAAAGACGCCGCCAACGAGAAGAGCAACCAGAAAAACCTGGGCACTATTCGCTGCTCGAACCTCTGTACCGAAATCATCGAGTACACCTCGCTCGACGAAGTGGCGGTGTGCAACCTAGCCTCTATCGCCCTGCCCAAATTCGTGCGTGACGGGCGCTTCGACTTCGACCGCCTGTGCGAGATTACCCGCGTCGTTACGCGCAACCTCAACAAGGTCATTGACATCAACTACTACCCCATTCCGCAGGCAGAGTACTCCAACCGACGCCACCGCCCCATCGGTATCGGCGTGCAGGGGCTGGCCGATGTCTTCATCTTGCTGGGCCTGCCCTTCGACAGCGAGGAGGCGCGCCACCTCAACCGCGACATCTTCGAAGCCATCTACTTCGCCGCCGTCAGCGAAAGCTGCGCGCTGGCGGAGAAATACGGCCCTTACGAGACTTTTGCCGGCTCGCCCATGAGCCAGGGCCTCTTCCAGTTCGACCTCTGGGGAGTAAAGCCCTCCGACCGCTGGGATTGGGAGGGGCTGCGCCAGCGCATCGTGAAGTACGGCGTGCGCAACTCGCTCCTAGTGGCGCCCATGCCTACGGCCTCAACCAGCCAAATCTTGGGCAACAACGAATGCTTCGAGCCTTACACCAGCAACCTCTACACGCGCCGCACCTTAGCCGGAGAGCACATCGTCGTCAATAAACACCTTATGCGCGACTTAGTGCGCCTCGGGCTGTGGGACGAGGAAATGCGCCAAGCCATCATGGCCTCCAACGGCTCTGTGCAAGGCATCGAGGCCATACCCAAGGAAGTGCGCGACATCTACAAGACGGCCTACGAAATCAGCCAAAAAGTCATCATTGACATGGCCGCGGACCGCGGAGCCTTCATTTGCCAAAGCCAGAGCCTCAATGTGTTCATGGAGTCTCCCTCATTTGCCAAACTCTCCTCGATGCACTTCTACGCTTGGCAAAAGGGCCTGAAAACAGGCATGTACTACCTGCGCTCCAAGGCGGCCACTGACCCTATCAAGTTCACACTTGGCGACAAGCACCAGCAAAAGTTCATCCGCCCCAACGCTCAGGCTGAGCGAAACCCTGAGAACCACGACGGCGGCAATACGCCTCTCATGGAGGCACTCCGCATAGAAGATGTGCAAGGCAAGGTCTGCAGTCTGGATGACCCCACTTGCACAGCATGCTCTGCCTGAGTTAAGCGATCCAAAGTTTCTCAAATGTGCGGCCCCGCGGCCTGTGCCAGTGGCGACGTCCCTCCGCGAAGAGGCATAACCGTCCTGATGTGCCCTTCCTGATTTCCCAACCTCATGCCGCTGATAGGGCTTCGGGTGCCGCCGTTTTTTGATGCCGTAGGCGCTCTTCCGGAGCCACAGAGAGAGTACCCGGTGTGTAGAGCCTACATTCCGCACCCTTAAATCTCGCTTTTGAGAATTATTTCTCCCACCGGAAGGCAAAAAACGGTCTTTATCTGGCTCCCACTCAAACAGCACCCGGCTTTAACGCGACTCAAAGTGGTAGATTGTTGTTACTAAGCGTCGGCGGACTCGAAGTCACGCCGACACTGACACGCCAAGTGGTAAATTCTTCTTAGGAGTGTTTTGGGTGGCAAGTGGGAAAAAGCGTCAGGTTTTGGGCCAATTTATGGCCTAAAGTGGGAAGAATAATTCGTAAACCTGCATATCATGGGTGCGAAATGTGGGGTAGAACCTTTCTCCCTTCCGTTTTTTTTGGGGAAAAACGGCTGCCGTCTTTGGCCCAGCTGCTGCGGACATCGCAGGCGTGCAGAGCTCCGGGTTTGGCCTAAGCGTGTTTCCGTCCCGCCTTCGGGTCTTAATAATGGCGCGACAGCAGCCTCGTGTCGCCGCATACGCTGAAGATTGTCGGCATGACTCGCAGTTACTGCCGATAGTATCGCCCCCCACGACGCCGATACTATGTGCCGGGCGCGGAGAGGGCAAGCTGCCGCTGCGCCGTTATTAAGCCCAAGAGCGAGACGAGGGCGCGCCAAGGGCCAAACAGGAGCCAACAGCATGCCTTAGCGCAAAAGCCAGGCTTAGGGCAGAAGGGCCGTTTTTCCCCCCAAAAAAATGGAGGCCAGAACGGCCGAAGCCCAGTGCAACGACGGTAGTGCTCATGCGCTCTGCCCGGCGGCGCAGACGGCGTACTCTTCGCCTTCACAAGCGGCTAGGGTGTTGGGGAAGATTTCCTGAGCTTCGCGCAGGTGCTGTTCGGTGTCGGTGTATCGGCCAGAGAAGTGCCCGAGGAGAAGTTGGTGGGCCTGTGCGGCTTTTGCGATGGTTGCGGCTTGGCGGGCGGTGGCGTGTTTGGCGAAGGCGGCTTCTTCGCTGTGCTCATCGGTGAAGGTGGCCTCGTGGTAGAGCAGGCTGACGCCGAGCACGGCTTCGGCGACGGCATCGGAGGGGGCTGTGTCGCTGCAGTAGGCGTAGGAGAGCAGTGGTTTGGGCGGCAGGGTGAGTTCGGCGTTGGGTACGAGAGTGCCATTGTTCAGGAGCAGGTCTTGACCGCTCTTGATGGCGCGTATTTGGTCGTAGGAGAGGTGGTAGTGGGCGATGGCTTCGGGGCGTATGTTGAGGGGGCGCGGCTTTTCGCGGAAGAGCCAGCCAGTGCAGGGGGTGCCGTGGTGGAGGGGTACGGTCCAGACTTCGAGGGCGCTATTCTCGAAGACTTTGGCCGACTGGTCGGGGTTTACCTCTACGAAATTGAGGGGATAAGGGAAGCGCAAGCTGCAGTAGCGCGCTACTTCGCGGATGAGGGCTTCTAGCCCGGGTGGAGAGAATAGTTGGATGGGGCGCTCGCGGTTTTTGAGGGCATAGGAGGTGAGGAGGCCAAAGAGGCCGAAGACGTGGTCGCCGTGGAGGTGGGTGATGAAGATTTGGTTGATCTTGTCTGCAGGCACTCGGTAGCGGTGCAGTTGCTCCTGGGTGCCTTCGCCGCAGTCAATGAGAAAGTAGTGGCGCCGGTTGTGCAACACGTGCGCGCTGTAGTGGCGGCCTTGAAAGGGGCCGCCCGAGCCATTGCCCAGAACGCGTACCCACATAGCGAAGTGGTGGCAAAGGTAGGCGGCGTCAGGCGGAGGGGTGGTTATTTCTTAGGCAAGATGACGATGCCGAAGCGCTTGGCCAAGCGGTTGCGCGTCTCTTCTATTTTTCGATTTATCTGGAGGTATTTCATTTCTGCCTGTGTGTCGCCGTTAGCGGAGGCGATTTTGAGGCGCTCCTTGTTGGTTTCCAGCAGGCGATTGAGTTTTCGGATTTTGAAGAGGGCCAAGGCGTGTTGTACATCGGCCTCTGCATTTTCCTCAGGCATGGGCTGGTTTTGGAGCGGTAGGTGCCACATTTGTTCCCAATTGGGAGAATACTCCCAGGGTTGGGAAAGCATCTCCAGGGCCAGCTGGGCCACCTCTGGGGTGGGGTGATGGGTGAAGAAGTGCTGTTCTATGGGCAGGCCTTGTGCCAGGCGTGCGTGGCACTCGCGCACGATGCGGCCGTAGAGGGGGTTGTCGAATTCGGGCAGGAGATCTTCGATGTCGCTCAGTACCCATTCGGCCACGGTGATACTCTCGGCCGGTAGTTCGCGGTTGCCAAACTGTACCAGCAGGCGGACGATATCGCGCTCCTGGAATTCGTCGGTAGGCAGGGCGATGGCAGTTGGGCGCTCTTGAAGGTGGGGTGGCGCCGCGTCGGGCCATGGGTCGCTGGGTGGTGGGGCTTCTCGTTCGTAGTCGGAGGCGCTGCCGGGTTGGCGGGCCGTTTTTTCGGCTTTCTTTCGGAGGTCGGTGCTGATGTGCTTGTTTACCTCTTGCATGAGGGCTTGCTCGCTTACGCCCATGAGGGAGGCGCACTCACGCACATAGGTGCTGCGCCGGATGGGATCGGGGATTTTGGCGATGCTGGCGACCATGTCCTTGACCACTTTGGCGCGATGGGTGGGGTCGCGGCGGGCTTCGTTGAGCAGGAGGTCCATTTTGAGGAGGATGACATCGCGCGCGTGTTCGGCCATGTACTGCTCGAAGGTCTGTGCGCCTATGCGCTGGACGTAGCTGTCGGGGTCTTCGCCGTCGGGCAAGATGACGACGCGCACGTTGAGGTCTTGCTCCAAGGCCAGGTCGAGGCCTCGGAGCGCTGCCTGAATGCCTGCGGGGTCGCCGTCGTAGAGGATAGTGAGGTTGTTGGTGTTGCGGCGTATAAGCTGCAGCTGGCCTTCGGTGAGGGAGGTGCCGCTGCTGGCTACAACGTTCTCGATACCCGCCTGAAAGAGGGAGATGACGTCCATGTAACCCTCTACGAGGATGCACTCATCCTTTTTTCGGATGGCCCTTTTAGCCTGGAACATGCCGTAGAGGGTTTTGCTTTTGTTGTAAATGTCGCTTTCGGGGCTGTTGATGTACTTGGGCACGCTCTTGTCGGTGGACAGGGTGCGGCCAGCGAAAGCGGCGACTTTGCCCGACATGCTGTGGATGGGAAAGATGACGCGAGCGCGGAAGAAGTCGCGCGTGCCGTCGGGGCTAATGAGGCCGACTTTTTGGAGTAGCCCGATGTCGTGGCCGGCCTGTCGGGCTTTTTGCAACAACAGGCTGCGCTGGTCGGGGGCGTAGCCCAGCCCGAAGGTCTGGAGGGTTTCATCGCTGAGGCCGCGCTGGCGGAAATAGGCGAGGGCTACGGATTTGCCCTCGTCGGTGTCCATCATCTGCTCTTGGAAGTGCCGCGCGGCAAAGTCGTTGACAATGAAGAGCGACTCAGCCTCCTGCTGTTCGGCGCGTTGTTCGGGAGTGAGCTCTACTTCCTGTATCTCAATGCGGTATTTGCGGGCCAGCCATCGCAGGGCTTCTGGGTAGGTGAAGCCCTCGTGCTCCATGAGGAAGGTAACGGCATCGCCGCCTTTGCCACAGCCGAAACACTTGAAAATGTTGCGCGCTGGGCTGACGTTGAACGACGGTGTCCGCTCCGAGTGGAAAGGGCACAAGCCCACGAGATTGGCGCCGCGCCGACGCAAGGTGAGGAATTCTTCGACCACTTCCTCAATGCGCGCAGCATCCAGGATTTCCCTTACCGTGTGCGGCGGTATCATATCTGAAAGCCACCTCCTTTGCTCGCCCACAGAGGGCGGCCATTTAGCCCTCAAAGTAAAGGGTAATGGTGAAGGTGCGGGAAAGGATTTTTTCCAGCACGGTGCTCTGCTGCAGGCGGTCGTTGTACAGTAGGATGTTGTTTAGCCCGTGCGACATCTTGAACTCAGGCGAGAAGATGAAGTAAGGGAAGAAGAACTGCACCCCCGCCCCGTATTCAAATTGGAAATCAGTGGGCGAAATCTTGATGAGGTCGGCCGCCTGTCGGGTGCGCGAGTCGCTGGCGACGTCGAAGACGTACTTCACGCCTGCCACAAGGAAGACCCGAAAGTCGTGGTAGGCCACGGACTTGTAGCGCACGTGGAAGGGCATCTCCACCAGCACCGACTCAATGCGGCGGTTGATGCTTTGCGCTCCATCGCTAGGCGGCGTGTACCTGATATTGCGCTCTACGAAGGAGAGGGTGGGCAGGAAGCGTACATCGAAGTATTCGCCGATTTTGAGGTTCGACACAATACCCAGGTTGAAGCCTGGGCCAGTAATGGCTTCTACGCGCCCGAAGGAGTCGTTGCGGATGAACTCGCGGGAATGATAGATTTTGAAATCGCTCGAGTTCATGCCCAAGCTAATGCCGAAATAGTATGGCTTAGCCTGGAAGTCTTTGTAGTTAAAGTTATGGCCTTGGGCGCGTTGTGCCCAGGCGTTGATGTTGCTCAGGGTGAGCAAGCCGCTGAGGAGCAGCGCCGTGGTCAGGGCTTTGTGGCCGTGTAGATGGAGCATATCCCAAAAGTAAGTCGTTCGCATTGAGGGTGTTGATAACCGGTTTTAGCGAGTATTTGAAGAAAATCGTCTCCTTGCGGGAAAGCCTGCACGCTTTCGAACAGGTAGGTGTAAGCGCGTTCATCGCGCGAGGTCAAACGCCCAATGAGCGGCAAAACGTATTTGAAATAGGCGTGGTAAATCTGTTTGAATGGGAAGAGGGTGGGATGGGAGAACTCCAGGATAACGGCCCGCCCCCCTGGGCGCAGTACGCGTCGGATTTCAGAGAGGCCGGCTTCTAAGTTTTCGAAGTTGCGCACGCCAAAAGCTACCGTTACGGCGTCGAAAGTGTTGTCTGCGAAGGCCAGCTGTTCGGCATCGCCGCCCTGCAAGGTGATGATGTCCTGCAGGCCCTTTCGGCGTATTTTTTCCCGACCCAAGTCGAGCATTTGATGGGCAATGTCTATGCCCACTATGCGGCGCGTTCGGAGCATTTGGGCAGCCAAAATGGCCACATCAGCCGTGCCTGTAGCGACGTCCAATATTTCCAAAGGTTGATCTATGCCCTTGAGGTAGCGCAGGGCGCGGCGGCGCCAATACACGTCAATACCCAAGGAGAGCAGGCGGTTGAGGAAATCATAGCGAGGAGCAATGCGGTCAAACATGCGCCCCACTTGCGCTTTCTTGCTCTCTTCTGCGCTTTGGTAAGGCGTTACGACGGTTTTTTCGCTCATGACAAGGTGAGGCAAAAGTAGTATGTGGTGCGGATGAGTGTAAGGCGTAACAGCTCGCAGGAGCATTGCTCGCCAGGCTGTAAAGGGCTATTTGATCTGAATGTTCTCCACAATTTCTAGCCCATATCCGATAAAACCCGTGCGCGGGCGTGGGTGATTGGTCAATAGGCGGATTTTGGTGATACCCAAATCGCGCAAGATTTGTGCCCCAATGCCAAAGTCCTTCTTGCCCATGCTGGAGTGCAGTTCAAATTTTTCCGGCTCGCCAGCCTCCATGTACTGCTGGTAAACCTTCAAGCGCGATAGGAAATCCGCTTTGTCGCCTTGACGCAGATAGACGAAGGCGCCCTTGCCTTCTTGAGCTATTCGGCGCAGGGCTTCGTGGATTTGCTGCCCATAATCTGCTAAGATGTTGCCCAGGATGCCGCCCGTTTCTGACCAGGAATGCACGCGCACCAACACAGGCTCATCCTCGTTCCAGTCGCCTTTTTTGAGCACCAAGTGGCAATCGCCGCAAGTGATGTCAGTGTAGACGATGGCCTGAAAGTCGCTGTACAGCGTCCGCATGGGCGTTTCGAGGGTGCGGCGTATGAGGCGCTCGGTGCGCATGCGATAAGCGACGAGGTCGTCAATAGAGATAATTTTGAGGTTGAAACGCTTGGCCACCTCCATCAGCTGCGGCAGGCGGGCCATAGTGCCGTCGGGGTTGAGGATCTCGACTAGTACGCCGGCAGGATACAAGCCAGCCAAGCGGGCCAAGTCCACGGCGGCCTCTGTGTGGCCAGTGCGGCGCAATACGCCGCCGCTTTTGGCGCGCAAGGGGAAGATGTGGCCGGGCCGGGCAAAGTCGCTGGGTTTAGCAGCCGGATTGGTCAAGTGCCGAATGCCTGCAGCGCGGTCGTAGGCGCTGATGCCGGTAGTGCAGCCATGACCAATGAGGTCAATAGAAACTGTAAAGGCCGTTTCGTGCAGGGCGGTGTTGGCATTGACCATGAGTGGCAGGTCGAGCTCATCAGCGCGCTTCTCCTCTATGGGCGCACAGATGAGGCCGCGGCCGTGCTGGGCCATGAAATTGATGATTTCGGGCGTTACCAATTCGGCAGCGCAGATGAAATCACCTTCGTTTTCGCGGTCTTCGTCGTCCACGACGATAATGACGCGCCCGGCGCGCAACTCCAATAAGGCTTCTTCGATGGTGTTAAGTTGAATGTCGCTCATGTAGCGAGAAAGAGGTGAGGATGCAAAAAGTGGTGCTAAAACAGCGCTTTGTCATTCGCGGTTTGTTCGTTGCCAGGCGTTGCCCCGAATGCCGCGCACCCATTGCACAAAGCCGTGCACCAACGCGACATTCATAGCCAAGAAATAGGCAATATTCTGCAGCAGCCGGCTGGGTGGCAGCGAAAGGCGGTTTTGCAAAAAATACCAGCCCAACGATAGCCCTGCCCCAGCCAGCATAAAGCCCGCTATCCATCGGAAGGGCGGCTCATGAAAAGCCAGATACCCCGCCGACACGAACATCAGGGCCAGAAAGAAGCCGCCAAACCAGCGGAGCACCTTGTGGGAGAAAAAGCCAAAGCCCAAGCGCGTAACGGGCGGCACTACCCAACGCCAGAAGCGCGCCAAGTTCTGAAAACTACCGGCGGCGATGCGCTTCTTGCGGCGGTATTCGTCGGCCATGCGATGGGTGGCTACCTCGTGGCAGAGAGCCTCCAAGTCGTTGATGGCCTTGTAGCCGCGCTCCAAAGCGCGGAAGACCAGCCAGAAATCATCCACCAATGAGCGCGGCGGAATGGGTTCGAACAGGTCGGCGCGCAAGGCATAACAGCCGCCAAACGGCCCCATCATTTGGCCCCAAGCGAGGCTTTCCCAGTGCTTAAGGCGCACTTCGGCGTTCAGGTACTGGTGTTCGCTGCGGCTGATGCCCTTAGGGCGCAATCCGCGGCTGCGCAGGTGTGCATCCACGGCGCCGATGCCTTTATCCTTGAAGTGGCGCGCCAGCCGATAGAGCACCTGCGGCTCCAGCATGACGCTGGCATCCGTGATAACCAGCACATGGCTTACAGCCGGTCGGTCTGCAAAAAGGCGCTCAAAATCAGCCTTTGCACGCGCTGCTAAGTCATTGATGATGGGCGGCTTACCGCGTCGTTGTGGGTAGATATTGAAATAAGCGTGTGGCAGCGGAAAATGAATGTCAAAAGCGTGGGCCACCAAGTCGTTGGTACGGTCATCAGAGGCATCAGAGCCTACATAGATGCGCAGCTTTTCGGGCGGATACTGCTGCTGAGTGAGGCTATACAGTTTTTCTCCGATAACGCGCTCCTCATTGTGTGCGGCCATAAGCACCGAGATGACGGGCAGTTCAGGGTCATTATCAGCATACATGGCGTGCTCGAAACGCCGCCCGCGCGATAGTAGCCACATTAGCAGCGGATAGACCACATAAGTGTAGGCCAGCGCCGCCGCGCTCACCCAAAAGACGACCTGCGCAAATTGTTGCATGGCAGCAAAGGTAGGAAGGAACACATCGCCTCAAGGCCTACTCCTTAGGGTGAAGGCATTTGGCGTATCCATTGGCGAATGAGCTCGACACCCTCCCGATGGGCCAACTGGCGGCCCAGTTCGGGCATGCGTATGCCCGGGTCATCTTCCTCCATCCGGTAGAGCAGGATGCTTTCCTGCGGCTTGCCCGGCACAATGCTGTACTTGCGCTTGCCACTGCCGCGCCCGGCCGCTACCGGCGGCTTGAATACGCCCAAGCGCACAGGGTCTGTTTGTGTAGCCTCAAGGAAAAGACCACTGGTGTTCGCCGGCCCTTGAGGCGTGTGGCAGTGTGCGCAATTAGCGTGTAGGTAGGCGCGGGCGCGCGCCTCTATCGGCAAGGCTGGGTCTTCGTAGTTGGCCAACGGCTCCACAGCAGCGAGCGCCGCCTCGTCCTCGGCCAAGAGCCAGCCACCTTTGCGCCAGTGCGCCAATAGGTCGGCTTGACCCTGAGGGCGTTTCAACTGATTGGCGCTGACGCCTATGGGCACCAGCCAGCCTCCGTTAGTGTGGCAACCCTTGCATTGGTTCAGGTTAGGGACCTGGTAGCGCAGTGTTTGCCGCTTGCCGGCGGCGTCAGCCCATTCCACAGGGATCTCTGCTCCGGCCACTTCCAGAAAGGCCTCGGTCTGTTCGGCATTCCACACATACGTGAGCGCCTTCCAGCCCTCTGTCTCGCGCAGCAACAGCCGCGTCTCTACCATACGGCGGCCCTGTTCAGGGTGTTGTTTTTGGTTGAAATAGAAGAAGTTTTTGATTAAAACACTCCCCACTGGAAAGTCAAATGGGCCTTCTGCCCTGAAGACCATGCGCGCACCCGGAGGCAGGGCAATGAAACGCGCCTTCTCAGCATAATCGCTGAACAGCGGCGCATTCACATCGTAAGGCAGTACCCCAGCTGCAGGGCGCAACTCGGCCAGCGGACCTTCAAAGAAGCTGTACTCTGATAGGCGTTGTCTAGGCTTAGCTGGGGAAAATGGGCGGCTAAATGCCGCTAAGACCCACATGCCAACGGCCAATACAGCGGCCAAAGTAAAGGCCCTATTGCGGGCGAGGCAGCAGCGGAAGCGAGCAATCGTGCGGCGTAGCATTGCGGCTGATGTTTTTGAAACCCTCGGCAGCCTTCAGGTTAGCGAAGGTGCCGTTCTCGTTGTTTTGCAGGCAGATACGGGCTTCAGGCGCGTTTGGGTCGCTCATGCCGTCGTAGAGGATGTGCGGCGGGCGGCAGCCAAATTTCCACCACAACAGCAAACCCAGGCGATGCTTCCAGGTTGGCTTGCGTTTACCTGTGCAATAGGTGTTGTGGTGCACGTACACATCGGCAGGGTAAGGCACATAGGTCGTGTCCTGAATGGGCAATTGGGCAATGTAATAGCTCACAATGGCCGTTGAGGCGGTTTTATTGTCGCACACGACGTTGTCGGCTACCTCCACCTCGCGCGTAGCCAACACCATGATGCCAGTACCGGGTGGCACATTAGCCACTATGTTGCCCTTGGGGGCGAAGTTTCGATGGTTGTTGTGCAAGACCTGGTTTTTCCACACCAATACCCGCCCTCCCTGTTTTTTCGGCAAGTCGGGCAGATCAAAGACTAAGATGCCACCCGAATTATCGCGCGCCGTGTTATTCCACACCCAGGCGTTAGTGGTATTTTCTATCTCGATGCCCGCCACATTGTGATAGGCCAAGCACTCCGTTACCCAAACACTGTCAGATTGGCCCACGTAGATGCCAGCATCAGAAGCGCCAATGGCCGTACATCGCTCGATGCGCACGCGCCGACACTGTACCGGGTAGAGGGCGTAGGAGCCGTTGGTCTTGCGCGGTTTGCCCGTCCATTGGGCTTTGATGTCGCGCATGACGAGACCCTCCACTTCCTGGGCTTTGATGAGGTCGCCGCGGCTGTCTTCAATGGTGAACGCTTCCAGCGTAATGTCGGCAGCGTGTGTGATTTTAAGCCCTTCGGCGCCCTGTTGCTGCCCCCGAAACGACAGCACTGTGCGCTCAGCCCCCGCCCCGCGGAGGGTGATGTTGCGCTTGCCGTCGAGCCACAGCGTGTTTTTCAGTGCAATGCGCCCGGCGGGCAGCTCTACAATATCTCCGTCTTCGGCCAGGATGAGCCGCGTCTGCAACTGCTTTTCTAGCTCAGGTTGAGCGAGCAACGGCAACGATACTCCCAAGAGTATCAGCAACATTGTCATTCCTTTAGCGCAGATGTAATCCATAGTAGATGGTTGTGCGACGATCTTAGTACTCCCGCGCAGGGGCATAGATAATGACACCACCCCCAAAGACTAACGGCTAAAGTATGGCAACCTTCTGAGAATAGTCTCAGCACAAAGCGCCAAAGCGTTTTCCGATATTTGGGCCATGCGTTTTTTGTGTTGGATTGCCCTCGCCTACAGTGCTCTGCTTTTTTCTTCAGGGCACCGGCGCACCCCTCCAACTGGCGGCGGATGCTGTCAAGAGGAAAATGTTGCCAGCAGCTGTGCCCCAATGACCTGGGGCTTCTTCGCTCATCGCCGCATCAACCGCTTAGCAGTGATGACCCTGCCGCCCGAGATGATGGTCTTTTTCAAACGGCATGTGGACTGGATAGCCGACCACGCCACCGATGCCGACATGCGGCGCTATGCCGTGCCTGGAGAAGGCCCCAGGCACTATATTGACTTAGACGAGTACGGCGAACCGCCATTCGAAAACCTGCCGCGTACTTTCACCGAAGCCCTCTTGCGCTACAGCGACCTCTTCGGCATCAGCACTACCGGAGACACCCTGCTGCTGTACAGCGGCAAACGCGATGGCTCCTCTGAGACGGCTGCGCTTTGGCGCCCTTACTTTGCCAAGCATGTGGCGCCGGCCTTTAGCGAGCCAGGGCACCCGCTCGACCCCGATACCTTGACCCACTTCCTGAGACAACACAATCTGTACTCAACACCCTTGCGGGCGGCCTTCTTCGATGAGCCATTCTCCACCCACGGCGTGTTGCCCTGGCACCTCCAAAAAATGCAGCGCGACCTGACGGCAGCTTTCCGACGCCGCGATGCTAAACGCATCCTACGCCTGTGCGCCGACATCGGCCACTACATCGGCGATGCCCACGTGCCACTACACACCACCAGCAACTACAACGGCCAGAAAACGGGCCAGATAGGTATCCATGCCTTCTGGGAAAGCCGCATCCCAGAACTGTTCGCCGACGAAACCTACGACTACTTCGTGGGCAAACCTCGGCGCATCGAGAACCCTACGGCGCACTACTGGAACATCGTGTTGCGCAGCCATTCCATGGTGGACAGCGTCCTGACCATGGAGCGCCACCTGCGCCACCACTACCCGGCCGACCGCCAACAATGCGCTGAAAATCGCGGTAGGGCGGTCGTCATCGTCCCCTGCCCCGAATACGCCGCCGCCTATCAGCAAGCGCTGGACGGCATGGTCGAGCGCCAAATGCGCGCCGCCATTCACGCCGTCGCTTCCGCTTGGTTCTCCGCCTGGGTAGAGGCAGGGCAGCCCGACCTCTCCCGCATGGGCGAACCTGAATTCACCGACGAAGACCGCCGCGAAGAAGCCCTGCTACAGCAGCAATACGAGAAGGGCCGCATCATCGGGCGCCCTGAAGAACACTGAAAGCAGTCTCCTCTGCCCGTTTACGGAAGCAGAATATGTCATTTTGAAGTAAATAGAGAACCACCAATTTGTTTAATAGAAATTGAAAAATTAAAGATATTTGCGCGAGCTTATACTATGATCAAATAACTCTAAAATTTTTTCAGTATGGCTTCAGACAAATATAAGTACGAGAAGGTCCCATTGTCCCCTTTGATTGCGTGTGAGCTGATACTTGAACTCTTCAGTGGTCAGACTAAGAGTAGGCAAGAGATAACAGAGAGTGTTTTAGCCTACCATAAATCCAAAGGCGGAAGCGACGCTAAAGCCGTAGACGTTACTCGGAGCTGCATAAAGAAAGCATTGAATAAATTAAAAGAGGAAGGTATGGCCGAAAACCTCTCATATCGCTTCTGGAGAATTCAAGGGCGTGTGGATGTGGAGCAACCAGAAGAAATAAACGACCAGAGTAAGGCTATGGAAAGAGAGGCACCGTTTGAGGACATTCGGCAGCAAAAAGAAGAAATAAATGGCCAATCGCAAATTTTCTCTCCTACAGGACTCCAAGCTGATTTAACCGTAGGAGAAGGCAAGGGGGCTGTTTACTTGTACTATCTACCACAATATAAAAAGGCTCAAGAGAATGGTCGAGATCAGTGGCAATGTAAGATTGGGAAAAGCGAGCGAGATCCCATGCAAAGAATACTTGAGCAAGTAGCCACTGCACTGCCTGAACAACCGCATCTCGCGTTAGTTGTCAAAACAGACCATGCATCTGAACTTGAGAGAGCTATTCATAATATCCTAACGCTTCGAGGAAGACGGGCCACATCGGCGCTCGGCAAGGAGTGGTTTTTAACCTCACCTGATGAAGTATTAGAAATTGTAAGGTTTATTTTTCCAGAGATGGATATTCCGCGATAGCTGTTTCTATTTACTAGCCAAAGTTTCTTCTCGGCTAGAACACTTAATCGAGTTGGATTAATTCTTCCAAGGTTATGAGTCCACCTTGAAGATAAATTATTCGCTTACTTATAGTTTTATGAAAAGCATCTTGCACAAAAATCATTGGGAAATGAGGATTAAAACGGAATATCTACAAATAGACCTTTTCGAAGATCATTGAAAAGCAGATGCCCCTGCCCGTGCAAAAAGGCAACAGGCAGGAGCACCTGTAACAGGGCTTTGGCTTGGCCTTTATTTAATGCTGTGCATCCAGCGGCTGATGATCGGCCCCAACAAGAAGAGCAGCACCGCACAGCCGATGGCCACAAACCCTAGGCTGCGGAAAATGCGGAGGCTAATGCCCAGCGATTGTTGGCGCAAGCAGATTACTGCCTGGCCCGTCAAACTGCCATCCACGATTTTCTTCGCATCTTCCTTTCCCACTTCCGCTATTGTGCCGCCGGCGTATTTGGCATCGTTGGTCAGGAATAATGAAATGTTATCCTTGTCTACCTTGATTTGTCCCACGAAATACCTTTCTTCTCCTGCCAGTTCATTGGCCTTGTGCACAAATGCCTCGCTTACCATAGCCCTTTCCAGCGGGATGGCTTTACCCTTGCTGTCTTTGAGGGCTTCGCCACCTTCAAAAGCCTGTAGGAGGGTCTTGTCTGGGAAGCAGTCCTGGAAGGCGGAACTGGCCACGATGCCGGCCTCATCCACGGCCGTCAGCTTGGCGATGTGCTTACCGCCCTGGTGGGCGATGGAGGAGGACAGGAACCAGATGCCCATGACAAAGCCGACGATTTGGGCGGGTGCCAGTTTGGTTACCAACGACAGGCCCACTGGCGAGAGCGTCAGTTCGCCCAAGGTGTGGAGCAGATAAAGGGTGATGAGGAAAATAGCAGGCACCAAGCCCAACGCAGCACTGCCGTTGCCGGTCTCGAGCGCCAGAAAACCCAAACCCAATAGCAACAGGCCTGCGCTGAATTTGTAGGGCGCTGCCGGTTCGCGGTTGGCGCGCGCCAGTTGGATCCACATCCAAGAATAGATGGGCGCGAAGATCATGATGAACAGCGGGTTGATCGCTTGGAAGAAGGTCGTTGTCAGCTCCGTGCCCAGCATGGTTTTGTTCACGTTGCGGGCGGTGAAGAGGTTGAGGGCAGAGCCAGCCAACTCGAAGAAGGTCCAGAACACGGTGGTGAACAGCAGCAAGATCAGTATCACCCAGATGCGCTGCCGCTGCACCGTGTCGTACTTGCTCGCCTGATAGATCATGTAGCCGATAACCCCCACTCCCACGATGGCGAGCAGGACATCCACAACGTCGTCGTGATTGACCAACCACCAAGAGAGCAGCACCATCGGGATAGTGGCTACGTAAGGGAACACATTGCCCTGAATACCGAGCATGGCTGGCGCATCGGCGCGGGGAAGACCTACTGGACGCGGCTGCTGGAGCGGCTGACCTTCTTCGCTAAACTCGCTGGTAATCCAGCCCTTGGCTTGCGTCCACTGGAAAATGAGCCACCCCAACACCATACCGATGCCAGCCGTGAGAAAACCGTAGCGCCAACCCTCTATCTCGCCAATAGCCCCGCAGGTTAATGGCGTTAGGAAGGCGCCGATGTTGATGCCCATGTAAAAGATGGTAAAGGCTCCGTCGCGTCGAGCATCGCCCGCTCCGTAAAACTTGCCTATCATCGAGGAGATGTTGGGCTTGAAAAAGCCATTACCCACCACCAACAGCGCCAAGCCTATGTAAAAAGTCGTCGGGTTGTCCATGAACAAGGTGAACTGCCCGGCTGCCATCAGGAGAGCCCCCCAAATGATGGCGCGCCGATAACCCATCATCTGGTCGGCAAAATAGCCGCCCAGAATAGGTGTGAGGTAAACCAAGGCACCGTAGGCAGCGTAGATACCGTAAGCCTTGGCGTCCTCGAAGCCAAGGCCCCGATTGGTTGCCTCCTCAGCCGCAGAGGCCACCATGTACAATACCAAAATGGCCCGCATGCCGTAATAGCTGAAGCGCTCCCACAGCTCCACCATGAAGAGCGCAAAGAGCACCCTAGGATGGGTCTTGCGGTTAGAGAAAATGACAAATGCAACCCAGGCAATTACCCCGAGCCAAGCCAACAGCATGAGTTTGTAAGCAGGATGCATAAAAGAGCAGCTGGTTGAAAAGTTTGATAATGATGGTTTCGTTTGGCGGCAAATGTGCGTATTTTTTGGTAAAATGCTCCAGATTTGAGGTTGTGCAAAAAATAAAATATCCACTTGCCACAAGCACGGCATTTCCCTCCTCCATCTTTTAGGGTGAAAGAACGGTTTGCGGCTTTGGAGCAGTTACTATGGGTATCTTCGGCGGTCGAGGCTTCTGTTTGTCCTCGGGCATGGTTGCGTCCCGCTTTTAGCCCTTAATAATGGCGCGGCGGCAACCCTGTGTCTCCGCGCATGCGGTGGCGGAGACGGTAAGGTGTAGCTCTCCCCGTTATTAGACCCAAGAGCGGGACGGGCACACGCCAGGGCCAAGCCCATGGAACACCAGGGCTGCCTATGCGCAAAAGAGCCAAACAAAGGCTACAGGGCCGTTTTTCCCAAAAACAATCTTCGGTGTAGCCGTATAGGGCCTATTTCGTAGGAGGGTGGCTACGGAATGGTGTGGTAACTACAGCGCTAAAAGCTCCACCCATTTCGACCTTTTACATGACGTTGGGCACCAGGTGTGTCCATGCTTTAGTATGGCTGTGTGTTAAGGTTCGCAGGGTTTTTTCCCAAAAAAGTTGCTGCGAACGAAGCGCCCCTATCTTTGCTGGCCTTTTCTTAGGTCTCTTTAATCGCAACAGCTACATGTTTCGCCCAAAATCGGCCTGGATGGTCTGTTCTTTTTTCAGTGCCCTGTGGTGCGCCCTTGCTTGTGGTTCCTGTGGTCATGATTCGCCGGCTCCGCCGCCGTTAGCCATGACCATTGATACCCTGACGGGCGATGTGGCTCCTTTACCCAACCCCTGGAAAGAAAACGGCTGTGCATTGGTTACAGACGAAGAGGTCATCGCCCTGTTCCGAATAGAGCCTAAACGCGACCTGTTTAACTCGCGCAGCTTGCCTGGCCAAGCCTTCTGCCTGCGCTATTGGATGAAGCCCGACTGGCGCGAAATAGAGCGCGCCAATGAGCTGCCAGGGGCAAAGTATCGCGAGTTTAAGAACACCTTAGTTATCCAGGTCATTGACTATGGCCGTCCGCTTGTGGCCCGCCAGCAATTTGACTTGCTGCGCAACCGGCAGCGCCACATCTACGAAGAAGACGTGCTCCAGCTGGGCGACGATGCGCTTTGGAGTACGTCCACCACCTCTCTAATGGTCAAGAAGGGCCATCTTTTGGTCAAAATCACGTTGGAATACACCGAAGCTCCCCACGACAACCTCACCTACGCCAGACGAGTTGCTGAACTGGCGCTGCGGAAAATGCGTTGAATGCCCAACGTTTTAGCCAACTGCTTACACCATGTACACACCTGAGGCCCAACGCGCTCTGTACGAGCTGTCTAAGTCCCTATTACACTCACCGCAGGGCGTTCTGTCTGAAGAAACGGCCGCTGAACGCATTGAAAACTTGCGCAGCGTCATCCGTTACCACGAGTGGCGCTACTACGTGCTCAATGACCCCGTCATCAGCGACTTTGAGTATGACCAGCTGTACAAACAACTGGAGAACCTGGAGCGCCAACATCCAGAGTTAGTTACGCCCGACTCGCCTACGCAGCGCGTATCGTCCGATTTGGTGGAAGAAATCAACCAGGTTGCCCACCTGACGCCAATGCTCTCGCTGGATAACTCCTACGACGCGCGCGACCTGCTGGACTTCGATGCCGCCGTCAAGCGGTTGGCAGCCCTGCCCGCTGATGTGGCCGTAGAGTATGCTGCAGAACCCAAATTTGATGGCGGCACCATCGCATTAGTGTACGAAAACGACCGCTTGGTGCGCGCCGCCACGCGCGGCAATGGTTTGGTGGGCGACGAGATAACGGCCAACATCCGCACACTGCGTTCGGTGCCACTTCAGGCTCCCTTCTCACAATACGGCTTTGCCAAAGTAGAGCTGCGCGGCGAGGCCATCATTCGCAAGGATGTTTTTGAGAAAATAAACGCCGCGCGCCAGGTCGCCGGAGAGCCGCTCTTTGCCAACCCGCGCAATGCGGCCACGGGAGGCCTGCGCATGAAAGACCCCAAGGAGGCCGCTGCTCGGGGCTTAGAAGCATTCGTCTATCAACTAGCCTACGCTGCCGACGCCTCGGGCCGACAGGTGTTGCACCAGTTGCCTACCCACGAGGCCGCACTGCAACTGCTAGAGCAATTGGGCTTCAAGGTGCCCTCTGCTGCAACGAATACTACGGGGCTGCCAGAGCGTCGCCTTTGTAAGGGTATCCAGGAGGTCATCGCCTTTTGTGAAGCTTGGCAAAACCAACGCGATGCCTACCCCTACGAAATTGATGGTATCGTGGTCAAGGTCAACGACCTAGCCTTGCAAGAGCGCTGCGGCAGTACGGCCCACCATCCGCGCTGGGCCGTTGCCTTCAAGTTTAAGGCCCGGCAAGCCACCACGCGGCTGCGCGACGTAGAGTTTCAAGTGGGCAAAACCGGTGCAGTAACGCCTGTAGCTAAACTAGAACCAGTGCCATTGGCTGGCGTTATCATCCAGAGCGTAAGCCTTCACAATGAAGACTTCATACGCAGCAAAGACATCCGCCTAGGCGACTACGTCCTCGTAGAGCGCGCCGGCGATGTTATCCCTTACATCGTCAAGGCGTTAGACCATCTGCGCGATGGCTCCGAGCGGCCCATTCAATACCCGACTCATTGCCCGGTGTGCCACAGCCCGCTCGTCAAGCCCGAAGATGAGGCCATTTGGCGCTGCGAGAATGCCAATTGCGAGGCCCAAGTGCTGCAGCGCATGATCTTCCATGCCTCTAAAAATGCTATGGACATCGAGGGCATGGGCGAAAACACTATTACCCGATTCTATCAGTTGGGGTGGCTGCATTCTATTGCCGATATTTATCGGCTCGACTATGACAAGATAGCCCAGCTCGATGGCTTTGGCCAAAAGTCGGCCGACAACCTCCGCAAAGCCATCGAAAAGGCCAAGCAGAACCCTATCCATCGGTTGCTGCACAGCCTGAGCATACACCACCTGGGCCAGAAGTCGTCCAAACTGTTGGCCACCCAGGTAGAGCATGTTTTGGACTTGAGCACTTGGGATCTGGAGCGATACCAGCAAATCAAGGACATCGGGCCGGTGTTGGCGCAAAACGTGTATAATTTCTTCCACAATCCGCACAATGTCGAGATGTTGCGGACGATGGAGGCCCTCGGTGTCAATCTTCGACGGACGCCCGAAGATCGCCGCCCTGCCAGCGCCTCAGAAGGGCCGTTAGTAGGTAAGACCATCCTCTTCACGGGCACACTCTCGTCCATGATGCGTGAGCAGGCCGAGGCGCGCGCTGCTGCTGCTGGAGCCACCATAGCTAGTGGGGTGAGCAAAAACCTGGATATCCTGGTAGTCGGGGAAAAAGCCGGCAGCAAGTTGCGCAAGGCGCAGGCGTTGGGTACAGTGGACATCTGGACAGAGGCCGAATTTTTGGAGCGCATCCAAGGAGCAGCGCCTTAGCGCTTGTCCACCTGCTTGAGCAGCCATTCCTTCTCCATGAGCGGATGCGTGCTTTCGATGAGTGCGCGCAGTCGTTCGGTCTGAGGGCGCGAATAGGGGTTCCAACTGAGGAGTTTGCGCATCATGCGGAGCATGTTCTTGTACGCTGCCTTTCGCGTGGGGTCGAGGGCCTCTTTGCGCTGTAGGTAAATGCGCATGCTCTCCAATAACGACTCGAAAGCCTCAAACTCCGTCTGCTCGTAGTAGATCTTGAGCAACATTGTCTTAGCAATGATGTTGAGCAGCATGTCGTCGTATTCGAAGCGGGTCAGTAGCCGCTGGGCATTGTCGTAGTCTCCCTTCTCGTAGTACACACGTGAGCGGTTGAAATAGACGATGCTCTCGCGTTCGCGCTCGTCTAAGTGGTGTTGGAACTGCTCGATGAACTGCTCCGCCCAGCCGTACTCGCCAATGCGCAGGGCTGCCCCGACGGCGTTCCCAAAGGTGTAGCGCGACACCAAGCCGTTTTCCAGCAGGATTTCCGTCTCCAACCCAGAGCGATACAACAGAAAGGCGCGCCGTGCGTAATCGGCATTGCCTTGGTTGATTTTGGGCACGCAATAGTTGATGGCGGCAATGTACAACACTCGCGCCTCGGAGTGGTCAAAGCAATCTATCTGGTTGTGGATGAGGTCTTCCAGGCGGTCAAAGTATTGCTCATCGTTGGGCTGCGTAATGGCCATGTAGGCGTAATAGAAGGCGGCTATTGCCGGTTCGCGGAGCAGGTCTTTGCGCAGCACGTAGTCCAAGGACTCCTGCAGGAGGCCTGGTTCGTAGTTGATTTTCTGGAAAACATTGCGGTGGGCTATCATAGCGCAGGCGATGCGCAGTTTTTCAGCCAAAAACCACTTCTCCAGCGCATCTGCAGACTCTTGCAGATTGACCGGTGCATTTTGGGAAATGGGCAGGCGGTAGTTGTATTCTTCTAATTCCAAAAAATAGCGATGCAACAGGTAATATCCGTTGCGCAGCGGCTGTTCTTGGAGCCACTCCAGCCCTTGGCGGTGCACTTGGCGATAGGGTTTGTCCAATTTACGCGAGCGATATATCTGCGTAAGCGTGCTCAAGTAGGCGGCGCGGTCTTCGGTGTGCTTCTTGAATACCAGATAGTCTTCGATGGCTTTTAGCAAAAAGAACATGGCCTGCCGCAGACGGGCGTCGTCGTAGGGTTCGCCTGGGAATACGGCCTTCCAGACGCGTTTTTTATCAAAGGCGGTCGTTTCGGTCTGTGGGTGCTTGCTGAGGTAATCAAAAAGCCGCACCACATCCTCGCGTTGGTTATGGGCAGGCGACTGGAGCCACCGGCTGAGGTCGCGCACCTCTTTTCGGTTGAGCGAGCGCATCACCTCCCACAAGACGCTTTTGTGCATAAAAGGTTAATTTTCTGGTGAGTTGAGCAGAGTAGGGTGTGGTGTGGAGACACAGCAAAACGCACTTGGGTTACCATTGCATTTTACACGAAGCCCTCTCGAAGAAGGTCGTGCAAGTGCACGACGCCCAAGTATTGCCCATTTTCAACGACAAGCAGTTGGGTAATGGAATGTTGGCGCATCATCTCTAGGGCGCGCACGGCCAGGGCATCGGGCGAGATAGTTTTAGGGTGTGCGCTCATGATCTGACGGGCAGTAACGGGTGCAATGTCTGCGCTCTTTTGAAGCATGCGGCGCAGGTCTCCGTCCGTAATGATGCCTACTACTTGCTGTGCGTCGTCGAGTACAGCAGTAGCCCCTAAGCGGCAGCTGGTGATTTGGATGATAACTTCGCGAAGAGGAGTATCCAGCCCAACAACAGGCCGCTCGTTGCGCGCGCACAAGTCGCGCACGCGCAGATACAATTGCTTGCCCAGTGTGCCGCCCGGATGGAAGCGGGCGAAATCTTCGGGTGTGAAGCCGCGCAAGGTAAGCAAGGCAGTAGCCAACGCATCGCCCAAGGCCATTTGTGCGGTAGTGCTCACGGTGGGGGCCAAATTGTTCGGGTCGGCCTCCTGGCGCACAGGCGTCCACAAGATAAAGTCAGCCTGCCGTGCCAGGCTACTTTCCCGTTGGGCCGTTATGGCAATGAGGCAGTTGCCAAAGTTTTTGACCAAAGAGGCCAACACCTTTATCTCGGGTGTTTCGCCACTTTTAGACAGACACACCACTACATCTCCGGGTTGTACCATACCCAGGTCGCCGTGAATGGCGTCAGCAGCGTGCAGGAATAGAGCGGGCTGCCCTGTCGAGTTTAGCGTGGCTGCTATCTTCTGCGCTACGATGGCGCTCTTGCCAATGCCCGTGAGTACTACCCGGCCCTGAGAGCGGTAGATGGTTTCTACGCAGGCCATAAAGTCAGCCGATTGGCTAAGGCTGTCAGCTAAGACGTGCAAGGCTTCAGCTTCTAATCGGATGGTTTGCTGAGCAATGTCGAGCGCTGATGCAGATGTGGTAACGGTAGAAGTGGACATGTTGGAAATTGCGTACAAAAGTACCACCTTTGAGGCCAAAAGTGCCGCCATGTCCAAAGAACAACCACCCTCCTACCGCGCCATTCACCGCTGGGCTGAAGAAGACCGCCCCCGCGAGAAGATGCTACTCAAGGGCCGCGATGCCCTGTCGGATGCAGAGCTGATAGCTATACTCCTAGGTTCGGGCACTCGTGGGCGAAGTGCTGTGGCGGTGGCTCAAGATATTCTGGCTTCCGTAGGCAATAGCCTGCACGCCTTAGGCCAGCTGGGCGTGGCTGACCTCAAGCGCATCAAGGGCATAGGTAAGGCCAAGGCCATCGCCATTGCGGCGGCATTAGAGCTGGGCCGACGCCGTCAATTAGCCGACTTGCGCGAACGCCCGCGCGTTCAGTGTAGCGAGGACGCCTATCATGCTATCGCAGCCTTGCTTACGGACCTGCACCACGAAGAGTTTTGGCTCCTGATGCTGAACCGCCGCCATGAAATCATCGCGCGCAAACGCGTTAGCAACGGCGGCACCCATGCCACCGTTGTGGACGCTAAATTGGTGTTTCAAGAGGCCTTGGATGCCCATGCTTCCTCCATCATTGCAGTGCACAATCATCCTAGCGGCAGGCTTGAACCTAGCGATAGCGACATCAAACTCACCCAAGACCTCGTGGCCGCAGGCAAAGTGCTCCATCTCCCCTTGCTCGATCACCTTATCGTGTCTCGGCGGGGCTATTACAGCTTTGCCGATAACGACATGTTGGAAAGCTAACTACATCGAGATGGTTCTTACAGCGCCAATCGAACACCGACATTGCTGGATCGGCCGCTGACGGCCTCGAGGCTACGAGCGGCAATACGACAGCCCGAGGACACATTGCTCCAGCTGCCACCACGGGTTACTCGAAAGTCAGAGCGCGGCTTGCCCACCCAAGCACGAGCGTCTTTCGGAGCGCCGCTATAAGAGCGGTGATAGTCGTCTTCTACCCACTCCCTCACATTGCCCGTCATGTCATAAAGCCCTAGCTCGTTAGGCTGCTTGTGGCCTGCAGGGCGCGTAGTCTTTTCTTTTCCGAAGGTGTTGTCTTTTTTGTAGTTGTCGTTGTACCACGCCACCTCGTCGGGGTTGTTGCTACCGCTGTACAGATAGCCTCGGCTTTCCAAGCCACCGCGTGCAGCGTATTCCCATTCAGCTTCCGTAGGCAGACGATAGCCTTTTCCGGTGAGGGCATTCAATTGCTTGAGAAATTGCTGGACATCTTCCCAGCCTATGCCTTCCACTGGACAGTCATCGCAACCTTTGTTGTACAGAAGCGCCGGATCGCTGCCCATCACGGCGCGCCACTGCGCCTGCGTTACCTCGTATTTGCCGATGGAGAAATCGCCTACCCGCACGGTACGGGCAGGGTGCTCGTTGTACGAACAGATGCCATCGCGCTGCGGACTTTGGCAGCCCATGACAAAGGTACCACCAGCCACGCGCACCATATTCGCCTCTAACTGCTGGATGTGGGCATTTAGGGTATCACTTTGTACCAATGAGTATGGAGCATTAGCCTGTACAGGTGCTGTAAATGCCCATACAGTAACTACAGTGCCAGCATTTGGCAGCACTATGACCCATAAGCAAAAGAGAGAAATGCCGCGCGGAGCCCGTAGGATGCATTGCCGAAGAAAGAAAGATGCATTAAGCATAATCAATGAAGAATTTAGGCAGAATCACGTTAACCTCGAGTAAACCCTTTACAAACATGCCGGGTTCAGGCTGCGCGGAGGGTTTGTGGCCGAAATTGGCAAAAGGGCGTTGTTCTTTTGCCCCACGATTTGAAAGGGTACAATTTTTCGGATTGTCCACACAGCCAATTGCTCAGAAGGCCAATCACTCCCTCGGGGTCGTGCGAAAGGTAGGCCCGCTCCCTTCCCTCCCCTTTTCTTCCTCCGTTTTTGGGGTGAAAAAACGGCCACCAGCTCCGACGCAGCGGCTGTGGGTACGGCAACTGGGCACAGCTCCTGTTTGGCCCCGCGCCTGTTTTCGTCCCGCTTTCGGGCCTTAATAATGGCGCGATAGCAGCTCCGCATCTCCGCGCATGCAGTGGCGGAGACGCCAACGCGCAGCTACGCCATTAGCCGAAGCCAAGAGCGAGACGGGCACAAGCAAAGGCCCAGGCAGGGGCTTCAGCGCTGCTCATGCGCGAAAAGGCCGAATAAGGGCTACGGAGCCGCTTTTTCCAAAAAAATGATAGGGTGATGGCGTAAGCGAAACGGTGTGCCGAGCCGACCTTATCTGACCAATACCACCTGCCCCTGCAGCGTCTCCTGTGAGCCGTTGGGCCATTCCACCTGCAGCACCCACACGAAAGTGCCCGGTGTGAGGGATTGGCCTCGGAAAGTGCCGTCCCAGCCGATGTAAGGGTCATTGACAGGAAAATCACGAGCTGAGAAGACATGCTCACCCCAACGGTCGTACACGTCGAAGCGCAGCACCCGCGCTCCCGGAGTGCCGTGCACCAGAAGCACATCATTGTTGCCATCGCCGTTGGGCGAGAATGCCGTCGGCACGTGCACACTCCAGCGCTTCTCCACAGCGATGCGCACGCGTCCCAGGCCGGTGCAGCCGAAGGCATCCTTGACGACGAGCGAGAACCAACGTGTAAAAGGCAGGCCGCTCACCAATGGAGCGGGGCAAGCGGTGCAGGAGAGCCATGGCGCATCTTCAGCGGCCCAGGCGTACTGTAGCGGCGGCTGGGCGTTGCTCACGCTGGCCTGCAGGGTGGCTTCGTCGCCGAAATTCAGGGTAATGTCAGGGCCGAGATCTACGGTAATAGGTGGCCGTTCCTCCAGCACGAGAGGCGGAAGCGCTGCGGTGCAGCCGTTGCGGTCGGCCACGAAGGGTTGGTAGATGCCGGCGCGCAAGCCTACTTGGCGGGCAGAGCCATTCCAGGTGGCGCCGTCGAGCGAGTAGCGATAAGGTGGGGTTCCACCTGTGGCCGTCAGGAAAATTTCGCCGGAGTGGTCTCCGAAGCAGAGGATGTTTTTGGGGGTTGCGGTGCCGCTAAGCGGAGCGCTGGGTTGGGTTACTTCTCCGCGCGCTTCCAGGGTACAGCCATTGGCGTCGGTGAGGGTAAGCGCGTGAAGGCCCGCGGCTAGTGGTTCGGCTTGCAAGCCCGTTTGGCCATTCGACCACACCAATAGATAGGGCGGAGTGCCGCCTTCAGGCTGGGCGGACAGGGTGCCATTGCTTTCGCCGAAGCATCGGACCGGCTCCATGCGCAGACGCACCTGCAAGGCTGGCGGCTGGGTCAGGGTAGCTGATGCGGTGCCAGTACAGCCCGCTCTGTCGCTGACGGTAACGGTGTAGGTGCCAGCACGCAAGGCGGTGGCTATAGGGTCTGAGGTGGCGATGCCTCCGCTCCAGGCGTAGGAATAGGGCGGTTGGCCACCTGTGGCGGAGGCTGTGAGTTGGCCGTCGGCATCGCCATAGCAGCGGGGGGGCGTAGCGCTGCTGATGCTTGCGCGTACAGTGAGCACGGCTGGTATGGTGATGTGCTGCACAGCAGTGCAGCCGAATGGGTCGGTGGCAGTAACGGTGTAGGTCTGCCCAGGGGCCAGTTGTACGGCGCGCGCTCCCGTTTGTGGTGGTGAGGTACTCCATTGGAATTGCAGCCGGCCCAAGTCCGCGCTAGTGTTGCCGTAAGCGGCGTTTGTAACGACGGCAGTGCCGCCCTGGGCGCAATCTACTTTTTCCAAAGCCAGCGCTAGCGTTAGCGGTGCTTGCTGGGCGATGTGAGCGGTGGTAGTGGCAGTACAACCGTTAGCGTCGGTAAGGGTTAGGGCATAGGTACCTGGCGGTAATGTTGCCTTTGGCTCATTGGCGTTTCCACTGCTCCAAGTGTAGGTGTAGGGCGGGGTGCCGCCATTGCCTACTGCCGTCAGCGTGCTGGTTTCTGCTTCGGCGCAGAGGGTGTCTGCCGCAGGGAAGATGGTTACGCTTAAAGGTGAGGTAGGCTGATTGATAGAAAAGGTTTGGGTAATGGTGCAACCGTTAGAATCTTTGAGGGTGAGGGTATACTGGCCGGCAGGGAGTGCGCTCAATGTCAGGTTGGTACTTCCACTCACTCCGAGGCCGCTCCACAGTGCGGCGTAGGGGGGCGTTCCGCCCTCGGGGCTTATGTGCAGGGCACCGGTATTTTGGCCATAACAGGCGATGTTCTCTTGCTCAGCTTCTATTTGCAGGGCTGGAGGCTGCCCAATGGAGGCCGTAGCCTCGAGGGTGCAGCCGTTGGCGTCGGTGAGGGTCAGGGTATAGGTGTTTGCTGTTTTTTGGGTGATCTGAGGGGCACTTTCTCCACTACTCCATAGGAAGGTGTAAGGCGGGACGCCACCAATGGGAGCTGCAGATACGGCACCGGAAGGTTCATCGAAGCAGCGCGCCTGTTGAATGTCGAAGGCTGCGGTCAGCGGTTCGGGTTGCCCTATGGTAACGGTGGCAGTAGCGGTGCATCCGTTTTGGTCGCTGACGGTAACGGTGTAGGTGCCGGCGGGCAGTTGCAAGAGGGTGGGAGTATTCTGGGGTGGCGTCGTGTTCCAGGCGTATGTGAAGGAGCCTGTCCCGCCAGATGCGGTAGCTGCAGCGCTTCCGGTGGGCTGCCCATAGCAGCGGGCATCTTCGTAGGCAAGGGCGATGTCTATTGCTGGCGGCGCTGTCAGGGTAGCGGAGGCGGTAGTAGTGCATCCGTTTTGGTCGCTGACAGTAACGGTGTAAATGCCAGTGGTCAGTTGGGTGGCTATGGCGTTGTACTGGGCAGGCGTTGTGCTCCAGGTGTAGGCGAACGAGCCAGAACCGCCTTGAGCGCTGACGCTGACCGAGCCATCGCTGCGGTTAGCGCAAGTAGGAGCGGTGGCCGTTGTGCTGGCGGTTAGCAGCGGTGGCTGGGTGATGTGGGCGAAGCTGGCCTCGGCGCACCCTGCGGCATCTGTAACCGTAACGCCATGGAAACCAGCGGACAACCCTGTGGCCACCGAGGTGGTCTGGCCATCGGCCCACTGATATTGGTAGGGGCCAATGCCTCCGCTGACGCTAATGCTGGCCACGCCAGAAGCCTCGCCGTGGCAACGCGTGGCGATGGGCATCACGGAGAGTATCAACGGCTCCGGGGCAGAGAGGGCCGCAGTGGCTGTAGCTGTACAGCCATTTTGGTCGCTGACGGTAACGGTGTATGCGCCTGCGCGCAGGTTGACGGCCTGCGGCTGCGTTTGGCCCAAGGGGTCGCTCCAGGAGTATTGGTAGGGTGGCCACCCACCGATTACTTCAGCGCGCAGGGCACCGTCGTCGCCTTCGTGGCAGGTAACAGGCACTGCCGCGAGCGATACCGCCATTAAAGGCGGAGCACCCACAGCGACGCTGAGCTGCCGTTGGCACCCTACACCATCGGTTACAAGCGCTGTGTAGATGCCAGGAGCGAGTTGGTCAAAAGCGCCTGTTTGGTTGGCATTTCCCCCCAAAACAAACTGATAGGGCGGGTTTTGCCCATCGGGCACCAAAAGCACGCGGCCGTTGGCGGCATCGGCGCAGGTAGCGTCGGTTACGATGGTATTTACCACGGGCTGGTCGCAGTTGGAGCAGGTGGCGCTGCTGATGGCGGCGGGGCAAGGAGTGGGGCCAATAGCTTGTACTTCCAGGGTAACCAAGGCGCCTGGGTTCAGCCCGTCCACAGTGTGTGCTTGGGTGCCGTTAGCGGGCATCCATCCTGAGCCGTTGGCGTTGACTATGTAGCCTGTAGCGCCGGGCACTTCGCTCCATTCGAAAGTGAGAGTGCTGGCCGTATAGGCTCCGCAATTCAGCGTTGGGGCAGGCAACGCGGGCACGGCCTGGAAGCGGACGGTGTCGCTGACTGCACAGCCGTACACGTCGGTGGCTGTGAGGCGATATGTCGTAGTTTCGGTGGGAGCAACTTCAGTTATTGGGCAAGTAGGGCAGCTCAGCCCATCGGAGGGGGTCCATTGGTAGTTAATTGAATAAGTGGACTGAAAGGTGATGGACCAACGCTGGAGGGTGCCGATGAAGCCGTTTTGGTCGTCTTTGAGAACCAAGCGCCAAGTGCCGTTAATGGGGCTGCCCCAGAGGTCAGGCCAAGGGCCTTCGGGCTGCCACTCTCCGGTGAAGGGCGCATCGGCAGCTGTGGTGTTAGCGATATTGCGTGTGGCGGTGGGAGTGAAGCAGGTCTGGAAGAAATTCTTGCCGTTGGCGCCGCAGTCGGTCATGAGTTCGAGGACTTGACCGCCAGGGGCCACGAGGTACACGTCTATGTCGTCCACCCAGCCGTGGTTGATGTCGAGGCATACAGAGCGAATGACACCGGGCTGCACGAAGGGCGGCGAGACACCTGCTACCTGCAAGGTCGAGGTTACGGGTACGTTGACGAGGTCTACTGGGAGCGGAGTTGTGTTCTCGAAGAACGGTGGGGCTGGGATGGGTACGGGAGATGTGCCATCCAGGGTAATAGCTCCTGTGCCTATGCAGAAAGGCGTGTCTTGGGGCAGTTGTGGGAGTGCCAGGGCATTGTCTCGAATGTAAATGTAGAAGGTATCGCGGCGGCATAAGTCTCGGCGGACGTCTACGGCTATCCACTCTTCTCCCTCAGGCAGGCCATCTTCGACGGCTTCGATGAGAAGGGAGACCTCCTGCTGACCAGCGGGAATAACCAGTGGAGTGGTCAGAGTGGCGATGTCTGTGCCGTTGACGGCTGTGCCAAAGATTTTGTAGTCTAGGAATACGTCAGCAGTATCGGGGGCAGGCAGGTGGAAGGAGAGTGTAGCGGCGGCGCAGCCCTCAATGATGATGCCGTCTAAGTTGGGCGTGGTCAGGGTGGTGCGCACTGAGCTGGTGCCGAAGCTTTTGGCTTCTAAGAAGACGCCTGAGTCGTATGCTGGGTCGCCCACGTCGGCAATGACTAAGCGGATGACATAGGTATCGCAGGGCACCACAACGGCTTCTGCGGTTAATACGCGCGTGAGGCCATCGTAAGTAGGCTGTTTGTTGGAGTTGAGGTTACTGAGGTAATACTGAATGTTTTTAGGCGGGCAGGGGCGGTCTGGGGTGGTATTATCGGGATGCAGGTTATTGATGGCTACCGGCAACGAGGTGCCCGGGATACGGGCGATGTTGGTCGGTGTTGGATATCCGGGGCCGCTGATGAAAAAGCCGAACAGGTCGTTGTAGTCGCTGCAGGCGAACTCAGGGTACTCCTCCGAGGCAAAGCAATAGCGGAAGCGCAGGGTGTCGGCCTTGGGGATGAAGCGAATAGTGTAGCTTGTTACGTCGAACAGCGGCCCTGAAGCAATAGGCGACAGGTCTGGGTCGGCGGTGGGCATCAGGCCGCCGACGTTGTTGTTAGCGAAGACAATACCTGCTTGGTCAGCGCCATATGGTCCAAGGGCAGGGGTGGTGGTCTCTGCTCGTCCGGTAGTCATGATGATACCCCGCGCCAGCCCTACTGCCTGGGTGCCGTTGGTAAAATACCCCACTGACACGGGCTTGCCGCCGAAGGAAACGTCTAACACTTCCACACCCTCGCCCAAGAATACGTTGGAAATCAGGCTTATTGGCGTAAACGGAGCGGTCGAGCTTGCAGTAATCTGCATTGGCTGCGCCCAAAGGCCACAAGCGCACCACAGCCATGCTACAAGCAACCCTGTGCGCTCAGCAGCGTGCGTCCAAACAGAAGCGTGTCTCATGTACCTGTTGCCTGCATTTATAGAGCAGGCAAGGAAAGGCATCGCCTCTGCTCTACGAGGGCTTTTTATACAGACAAACTACCCCTTGCCGCAAAGACCAAGCACTCGGCGGTTTTTGGTGAAAGGGTGCGAAGTGGCAGGAGATGAGCGGTGCTCTCGATAGGGTTGAGGCGCTCTCTATTACCGCAGTCTGAAAGCGTGAAGGGCAAAGGAAGCCGCTTTTTCACGGCGTGCTCATTGGCCCTACTTTTATTGCGACACCTCGTTCTCTTTGGGGCTGATAAGTACTTTACGTGCGACGTAGATAGCGGCTAAGAGAAGCGTGTAAGAAATGGTGGCTGTCATGGTTAGAGAAGCAAAGATTGGTGTGGATTAAGGTATGAAATCGGTTAGGTGGGCAAGTAAATTGCTCAGCGTAAGGGTTAACGAACACCCTCGAGCGAGCGCTGCCTGAAGGCGAAGTTTTTCTGCAGCCATCGAAAAAAAAAAACGGCTTCACTGTAGGAGGGCTGAAGTGAAGCCGGCATCGAGAGGACTGAGCGATGTATGCGGATCTGTCAGTTTTCTCGCATAGACAGTATTTTAAACTCTACGCGTTGGTTGCGTTTGCGTCCTTCGGGGGTAGTGTTTATGTCAATGGGTTGGGTTTTGCCATACCCCTTGTACTGCACGCGCTCTTTGGGCACGCCTTTACTGATGAGCCATTCTGCAACGGCCTTGGCCCTGTCGGTGGAAAGCGTCATGGCGAAGTCGTCTGAGGGGCGATTGTTGGTGTGTCCGCCTACTTCGATGACGACATCCGGGTTTTCTATCATGAAGCGATATACGGCCTCCAAAGAGGGTATGCACTCTTCCTTTATGGTGTACTTATCGGCGTCGAAATAGAGGTTGCGCAATTGGAAGGTGGAGCCTCTCTTTAGGTTGCTGCGCGAAATAGTTTCTACGACGACTGGAGTTGTGGTTGTAGTTGAAGGTGGTGAAGGTGCCGGCTGCGCAGGAGTTCTGACGGGAGGTGTTCTTTGAGTTGGTTTAACGACAACAGCGGTATCGCTACCCTTTTTACCAAAAGGCGGAGGTGGTGGGGGCGGGCTTTCCACCATAAGGGGCATGTTACATTCGATTTGATGAATAGGTGTAGCATTATCGAGCAGGATATTGCCATTATATGGAAAGAGGGTAGGGGTTTTGTAAAAAGCCTCTAAGGTGATATGGGTGTGGTTGCTTCGCTTGGGGTGCAAGCGGAAGGTGTAGGTGAGCCAGCGCGTGGTGGTGATGACGTTGGTCTCGTAGAGCAGCTCGCTTTTATCGCAATAGCTGTTGCCGCCCCACACGCGCAGCACCACGGGTGTAGCATAATTGACCTTTTCGCCGGTAGTGCGGCTCAGGCTCAGGTACACTTCTGAGCGGCAGAGATCAACGGAGAACTCATAGCATTCGTTGATTTCCAAGGGCGATGCTAGGCGCTGACCAATGGCCTCTGTAGTTTCGTTGTCGCGCACTACCAGCCCGACATACGTACTGCCATGGTTGGGAGCCTTGGTTACTTCGAATTGGCCTGGCTGCACGTCGGGTGGGGTCTCTTCCGGAGCGCCACAGTTGTACCATCCACGCGGCGCTCTGCAACAGCCAGGTGCGTCTTCAAAAGAAAGGTTGCTCAATGGGATTTCTTTTTGGGCCAGCAGCATACCTGGTAGCAGGAGCATTGCTGTTATTGCCCGCGTTGTTTTTCTCACTTGTAGCATATTTTCTGCTTTTTTATCGTCAGTGCCTATGGTGTCTTGCAAAACCGTGCCGAAATCGAGTGTCGTAAAATAAGAGGGCTGCCCTCCATAACGATGCGTTTCCAGTGTTTATGGCTTTTGATATAACTTAAATACGCTGCGCAAAAGACTGGGCTTCTTCCTCGATTTATTTAAAAGCATCAAAGCCTGTGATGTCGTGCCCGGTAATGAGCAAATGGATGTCGTGCGTGCCTTCATAAGTGAGCACTGTTTCCAAATTCATCATGTGGCGCATGATAGGATACTCATTGGTGATGCCCATACCGCCGTGTATTTGGCGTGCTTCGCGCGCTACTTCTAAAGCCATGAGGACGTTGTTGCGCTTGGCCATGGAGACCTGGGCTGGGGTGGCTTTTCCCGCATTGGCCAAGGTGCCCAAGCGCCAGGCGAGAAGTTGTGCCTTGGTAATCTCCGTGATCATTTCAGCCAATTTCTTTTGGGTCAGTTGGAAAGCCCCGATGGGTTTGCCAAACTGCACGCGTTCCTTGGCATAACGCAGGGCAGAGTCGTAGCAGTCCAAGGCAGCGCCGATGGCGCCCCAGGCGATACCGTAGCGGGCTTTGGTCAGGCAGCTCAGGGGGCCGCGCATACCCACTACGCCTGGTAGCACATTCTTTTTGGGCACACGCACGTCTTCGAAGACCAGCTCACCGGTGATGCTAGCCCGTAGCGACCACTTGCCGTGGATCTCGGGAGTAGAAAAGCCCTTCATGCCGCGCTCAACGATGAGGCCGATGACTTTGCCATCCTCTCGCTTGGCCCATACGACAGCGATATCTGCCACGGGCGAGTTGGTGATCCACATTTTGGCTCCATTGAGGATGTAGGCATCGCCGTCGTCGCGCACATTTGTTACCATGCCGGCGGGGTTCGAGCCGTGGTCTGGCTCTGTGAGGCCAAAGCAGCCGATGAATTCACCAGAGGCCAATTTGGGTAGGTAATGGCGGCGCTGCTCCTCAGAGCCGTACTTGTAGATGGGGTACATGACTAACGAGCCTTGCACAGAGGCCATAGAGCGCACGCCGGAGTCGCCGCGTTCCAACTCTTGCATGATGACGCCGTAGGCTATCTCGTCCATGCCGCCGCCGCCGTATTCGGTCGGGATGGTTGGGCCGAAAGCGCCGATTTCGGCTAAACCCTTAAACAGATGTACCGGGCACTCTGCCCGGTTGGCGTAATCCTCGATAATAGGGCTAACTTCGGCTTTCACCCACTCGCGTACGGCCTCACGGGCCAGCAGGTGTTCGGGTGATAGCAATTCGTCCACATGATAGTAATCGTGGTGCTGGTAGCGGTCCTCGCGAGCGGAGCGCTTTGCAGTAGCTGTATGGCTGCCGTTGTTGGGCGTCATTTTGATGGATATTTTTTGAATGAGCGAATGAATGTTTCCGCGCGCAAAGGTACGCCCTGCAGCGCGGCCAAGCAGTCGGAGAAACAACTGCTCCCCAAAAGGGTTGCTGTATCGCTATCAACGATACAGGCGGCTGCTTTCCAAGTATTCCAGCACGGCATCAGGCACCATATAGCGCACCGATTTGCCCGAGCGCAGACATTCGCGGATGTACGTAGAGGAAATGTCGAGCAGAGGCGCCGGGCAAATGCGCACGCGAGGGTGCTGGGCCAGTGCCCCCAGCTCTACCGAAGGGCGGCGATACACGTAAATATCGCAGCGTTCGAGCAACACCTCGTAGTTCTTCCATAGGTGCAGCGTAGCCAAGTTATCGCCACCCATAATGAGGGCAAACTCGCGCTCCGGGTACTTTTCCCAAAGGTAGGCAAGCGTATCCACCGTGTAAGAAGGCTGTGGCAAGTGAAACTCCACGCTCGACGCTTCCAACAGAGGGTTGTCGCCAATGCCCAAGCGCACCAGATGCAGCCGGTCGTAATCGCGCGCCAGCGTGGCCTTGGGCTTCAGCGGATTTTGCGGGCTTACCACCAACCACACCTTGTTCAGGTCGGTCTGGGTGGCCATATAGTTGGCAATGATCAGGTGGCCGATGTGTATTGGGTTGAAAGAGCCGAAAAACAGGCCTATCTTCATAAGGGCACTTACGACGACTTTAGGTTGCTATCTTCCTGCTGGATGCGGTTGAGCAACGCCTCTACGCGGTACATTTCGTCCACAGTGTCATCCAAGAAAAAGGCCAGTTGTGGCACGCGTCGCAAGCTCTTGCCTATGCGATTGCCCAGCACGTGGCGCAGACGGGCCATGTGTTCTTCCATCTCCAGGATAACTTCCTGCTTGTTTTCTGTGCCATATACACTGATATACACCTTAGCTATTAGGAGGTCGGGGGTCATCTTGACCTCCGTTACTGTTACCAGTTTGTCTCGGCCGTAGATTAGGCTGCCCTCTTCCATCAGTATCATGCTGAAATGCCGTCGGATCAATTCGCCTACCTGTTTCTGTCTTTTCGATTCCATACGTCAGGAAGTTTTTGCCCCTCTTGCGGAGCGGTGGAACAATGGCCATGTACGCTTATGGGGCAAAGGTGCCGCTTTTCGCAATGGCGACGGTGCTTTTTTGAAAAAATCTCCCTTAATAATATTTGCAACTGAACTACAGCCTCTGAGTCGTTGTTTCAATGACAATTTTAGTTGGTTTACGACTCGAGCCTTAAAAACTTCGGCCATTGGCTATTCGGTTGACCAATCTCCCAAATTTTTTTCGGAACTATTGGCACCATTTGAGAAAGGCTCCTTACTTTTGCAGCCGTTTTTAGCGATCCCGTAGCTCAGTCGGTAGAGCACTTGACTTTTAATCAAGGAGTCATGGGTTCGAGTCCCATCGGGATCACAGGTTACAAGCCTTGGCAAGCGCTAAGGCTTTTTTATTTGTATGAAGCAAGTGTCGTTCTCTCCTGAATTACAAACCGCATCAAAATGATGATGAAAGCTAATCAGCGCTTCTTAAAATGTTTTATGAATAGTAGTGGGTTGTTCTGAAATTTTTTTATGACAGTTATAGCAGCGAAAAGGTGAGGACTAACTGTACCTTTGAGCTACTCTCGACGGTGTGCTCTTGCTGCATGGTCTGAGGCATTCTCTCACCCTTAACTGCTCGTATCATGTCCTTCGAAAACCTCTTTTCCGGCGTCAACTTTGCAACCACCGTCCAAAGGTATTGCGATGGCATTGGATGGAAAATTGCCGACCTGAACAGCAAGCGCGCCATGTTGCGCTTCAACATGGACTCTGGCCGCCAACAGACACTTTTTATCCTTCGCTATGAGTCCACCCTAGAGTTTTCGGTGCCCAGCGTATTAGCCTTTGACTCGGATGCGGATATTCCGCATGTGCTCTCCACGTTACTTCTGCAGCGCAACGCTGAGCGCAAAATAGGTTTTTGGTGTCTGGAGCAAATCAATAATAAGCATGTCTATTCTTGCATGCACAACGCGGAGCTACAACTGTTGAACCAAGACTATTTCGCTGCGGTGGTTAGGGCTTTGATAACGGAGTGTGATGATTTTGAAGGAGTTTTTTTTAAAATGATAAGCTGAGGTCGGGGTTATCAGGCCGAACAGAATATATTAAGCTCCGCTTTTTCGGTCATCTTTGCGCAGCAAGAAAAGAAGCTCTTGGATGTGCCCATGCGGTATTTCCTCACTTTGGCTTATCGCGGTACTCGGTACGCGGGCTGGCAATGCCAGCCCAACGCCCTGAGCGTGCAGGAAGTACTAGAGAGGGCGCTCTCGGTGCTGTTGCGCCAGCCTATTAGCGTTGTAGGCTGTGGGCGTACCGATGCTGGTGTTCACGCGCGCTATTACGTGGCGCATTTTGATGCAGAGGGAGACCTACCCGATACTTTTCTCCAAAACATCAATGGCATACTTCCTGAGGATATAGCCGTGTACACTGCGAGGCTGATGCCTGATAGTGCCCATGCGCGTTTTGATGCGACGGAGCGGCATTACCATTACTCGATTGCCTTGCGCAAGGATCCCTTTGCCCAGGAAACGACCTGGTTTTATCCCCGAGCATCCAGAGCAGATATAGATGTGCTTCAGGAAGTTGCCGATTTACTGCCGCAATACGAGTCTTTCTTGCCTTTTTGCAAGACCGATGGCGGTAACGAGCATTACCGCTGTGCGGTGCGCCTAGCGCGATGGAAGTACATGCCTGAAAGCGGCCATTTAGTGTTTCACATCGCTGCCAACCGCTTTCTGCGCGGCATGGTGCGCCTTATCGTCGGCTGTTGCATGGCTGTGGGGCAGGGCGTCTTAAAGCTGCAAGAGGTGCGATGGGCATTGGAGCACCAAAAGCCGCTGCCCAAAAGCTTGAGTGCGCCGGCCCATGGATTAGCCCTAACCGGCGTGCACTATCCCTATCCTGTTTCCTGACATCACTCATGTCTATCTCTGACCCATGTCATCGGAACGGCTGGTGGCATGTACTCACCTTTGTAGTGCTTTTTACAACCATGAAGAAGATTCTCGTTCCTACAGATTTTTCGGCCAATGCTAGGCATGCTGCAGAGGTAGCCGTAAAAGTAGCCCATCGAACAGGTGCCAATATAATGTTGATACACGTCAACACGGCATTAGCATACACACCACCATTGCCAGACTACAGCGTACCGCAGGCTTTCGACTTAGAAGCTTACCGGGAAAACGCTGCAGAAGCCTTGCATGCGCTAAAAAGAGACCTGGCGCAGTTGCCGGAAGGCAAGGACTTAACCCTCGAAAGCGCGGTAGAAGAGGGCTTTTTGCACAATGTTATCCGCCGCATCGCAGAAGAGGATGGGGTGGATCTGGTGGTCATGGGCACCAAAGGAGCTACAGGAGCAGTGGAGTTTTTCTTAGGCTCAAATACGGAGAAGGTCATCCGCACGGCACCGTGTGCCGTAATGGCGGTGCCGGAGAGCGCCCGCGCTTTCCAGGTGTGCAAAGTGCTGTTGCCCACCACGCTGCGCCCTGAGCAAATACGTGTTTTTGAATGGTTGGCCGCATGGCGGCAGTATTTCTCCTTCGAGACGATAGTCCTATATCTGAATGATCCGCTGGGGCTGGGAGAAAACAAAAGTATCGAAGAGAAAGCTCGAGCCATGGCTAATGCGGGAGGACTGGGTAACCTGTCGGTGTTTATTGGTGGCAACACCTTTGACGAGGAGCGCGCCATCTTAGAGGTTGCGCGCGAGCAACAGGTTGACCTCATCGCTATGGGCACGCACCAACGCCAAGGGCTATCGCATTTGCTGTTTGGCAGCCTGACGGAGGACATGGCCAATCATTCAGACATTCCCGTGTTGAGCATACCGCTGAAGAAATAGACAGGACATGACAGGGTAGTTTTCCATGTGGCGGCCCACTGCAAGAGGAGGGCCGCCGCTTTGTTTTCACCTATTGCAAAGGGTACATTTCCCAGAACGTCCGCAGAGCCTGCCATTTTGAAGTGAAAAGTGATGAATGATGAATGATATTTTCCAAAGTGCCCTCAGAGCCTGCTATTTTGAAGTGATAAGTAGAACCGGCCACCTTTTACCGCCATCGCCTTTCTCTCCTCCATTTTTTTGGGGTGAAAAAACAGCTGCCGGCTTCGGAGCCGCTGCTGTGGGCGTAACAGATAGGCGCACGGCTCCTGCTGGGCCTCGTGCGTGTTTTCGTCCCGCTTTCGGGCCTTAATAATGGCGAAACAGCAGCCTACTGCCTCCGCGCCTGCAAGCACGGCGAACCTGCAGTGCCGCTCACGCCGTTATTAAGCCCCAGGGCGAGACGGGCACATGCTCAAGCCCCAGATGGAGCTCCGGTGGAGCAGGTACGCGAAAAAGCCAAGCCAAAGCGCTGGAGCCGTTTTTCCCAAAAAACGGCCTCGGTGAGGGCGGTGTAGGTGGCGGCAGACGCAGAGCGGGTGGTTTGGAACACGGCCCTCGTCGGAAAATGTGTACCCTTTTCAATTCACCTAATTAAGTTTAGGTGAGAGCGCACAGGTGTGTGAAATCGTGCTGCCCAGAGGCAGCGTATCTTTGCCGCTGGTATGAACTTTTCCTCTCAGCTCATCGAAAAAGCGGTTGATGCGTTTGCCAGCTTGCCGGGTATTGGGCGAAAGACGGCATTGCGCTTAGTGCTGCACTTGCTTAGGCAAGAACCTGCCACAACGGAACGCTTTGCCGGCGCCTTGTTGGCCATGCGTTCGGGCATTCGCGAGTGTCGCATCTGCCATAACCTATCGGACGAGGAAGTGTGTCGCATCTGTACGGACATGCGGCGCGATCGCTCCCTAGTATGCGTGGTAGAAAGTATTCGGGATCTGATGGCTATCGAAGACACCGGGCAGTACCGAGGGCTGTATCACGTGCTCGGCGGTATCATTTCTCCCATTGATGGTATTGGACCTGAGCAGTTGAATATCACCTCCTTGCTGCAGCGCATTTCAGAAGGCGAGATCAAAGAGGTTATCATGGCTGTTAGCCCAACCATTGAGGGAGAAACGACAGTATTCTATCTTTCGCAACAGCTGGCGCCTACTGGAGTACTAATCAGTACCATTGCCCGCGGTGTATCTTTCGGTGGTCAGTTAGAATATGCCGATGAGATTACACTTGCGCGCTCTATAATAGCTCGTTTGCCTTACATTAGGTAATAACAAGAGTAGCGTGTATGGCGGCATCGTAACTTTGCGATGTCTATTGGTATTTAATCAGAGCCTTTTTTGCCCAATTTGCAGACAATCAAGGCTTTAAAACAAACTTTCACAACACTTTAAGTCCTGCATTCGTCAGTGAGCCAGTTTATTGTTCCAGACTGGGAGCTTTGTTGCGCGTCTTATTCGCGCACTTAATGGGCCGAAAAATCAGAATCATCATTACTAAAGACTCAGCGCCATGAATAAGACAAGCCAGAAGTTATTTGTCTCCAGTAGCCAGGAGTCAGTCCGCATGTTCGAGCGAGACTGGATGGAAGCGCTGTCGAAGGTGCACTTCAGCGTGCCCTTGTTGTTATACGTGCCTGTCGTGGTGTGGTGCTTATGGAACGCAGAGGCGAGTTGGGGTAGTGCTGGCTGGTTTTTCAGCGGGCTAATTGCCTGGACATTTGTGGAATACGTACTGCATCGGTTTCTCTTCCACTGGACGCCACCTGGGCGTTGGGGGGCGCGCATTCACTTTATCTTTCACGGTGTGCATCACGATTATCCCAACGATCGCTTGCGCTTGGTGATGCCACCAGCCGTCAGCATTCCGCTGGCCTTTGTGTTTTTCGGTCTGTACCGTCTTCTTTTGGGCACACCGACGGTTTATCCCTTCTTCGCGGGCTTCCTGGTGGGCTATCTGTGCTACGATATGATGCACTATGCTGTACACCACTTGCCACTGAAGCACCCGCTGTGGGTGCGTATCAAACAGCACCATATGTTACACCACTTTCAACAGCCCGATAAGGGTTTTGGGGTGAGCAGTCCTATTTGGGATATTGTTTTTAAAACTACCTTTGTCTTAGGTAAAAAATCGCCGCCTAAGCAGGCCGAGTAATCCCTGTCTTTTTCTCTTTCACTTTTAAAAAGAAAGTATCGGTATGAATCAAACGCTACGCGCTCGCGCAGACGCCTACACCGCTGCTGAAGAAACTCGCCAGGCAGGCGTGTATCCTTATTTCCGCGTCATTCAGTCGGAGCAGGATACAGAAGTGCGCATTAACGGCAAGCCTGTGCTGATGTTTGGCTCCAATTCGTACTTGGGCTTGACCAACCATCCGCGCATCAAGGAGGCTGCTAAAGCAGCTATTGATCGGTATGGCAGTGGGTGTGCCGGGTCGCGCTTCTTGAATGGCACCCTGAGTATCCATATTGAGTTGGAAGAAGCGCTCGCTGACTACCTCAAGCGCGAGACAGTGCTGTTGTATAGTACAGGCTTCCAAGCCAATCTGGGTGCGCTGGCGCCCTTGGTAAAGCGGAGCGACTACATTTTCATTGACGAGCGCGTACACGCCTCTATCATTGACGCCACGCGGCTGTGTTATACCAACAACATTCAAAAGTTTGGGCACAATGACATGGCTGACTTGGAGCGGCTAGCATGCAAAGCAGAAGAGAGGAGTAATGGAGAGGCGCTGAAATTCATCGTTGTGGATGGCATCTTCAGTATGGAGGGCGACATTGCTCCGCTGCCCGAGATTGCGCGCATTGCCCGACAGTACAACTGCGTGGTGGTGTGCGACGATGCCCACTCTATCGGTGTCATCGGTGAGCTGGGCATAGGTACAGGTTCGCATTTTGGTTTGCATGATGCCGTTGACATCCAGATAGGCACCTTCAGCAAGTCGCTGGCTTCTTTGGGTGGGTTTATTGCCTCTTCTAGATCGGTTATCGAGTTTCTGAAACACCACTCGCGCTCGCTCATCTTTAGCGCGAGCATGACGCCTGCCGCTGCTGCCAGTGTGTTGGCCGCCTTGGAAATCCTTAAGGAGGAGCCGGAGCGCATTGACCGCCTGTGGGAGAATACCCACTACTCCATGAAGCTCTTCCGCGGGGCAGGCTTTGAAATTGGCCATACCCAGTCGCCCATCATTCCGCTATATGTGCGCGACAACATGAAGACCTTTACGCTCTCGAAGCTGGCTTTCGATGATGGGGTATTCATCAATCCGGTCGTTTCGCCTGCAGTGCCCAGTGAGGAATCTCTCATTCGCTTCTCGTTGATGGCCACCCACACTTTCGAGCAAATTGAGCGCGCGGTGGAAGTCCTTTATCGCCACGCTAAACACTTGGGCATCTTAGACCGGCAGATGGATCAAGTAGATGCCGTTGCAATATGATAAGCATCGAACGCATTGACCCTGCGCAGCGCCGACAGCTGCGGGCCTTCATTGACTTTCCGCACGACCTGTACGCGAGCGACCCTAACTATGTGCCCATGTTATACATGGAGCAGGAGGCGCTGCTCAATCCGAAGAAGTCGCCTTTCTTCCAGCATTCTACGGCGGAATACTTTTTTGCCCGTCAGAGTGGTCGAATAGTAGGGCGTGTGGCCGCCATCCTGAACCGCAACCACATCGCGTTTTCGGGCCGCAAGGAAGGCTTCTTTGGCTTCTTCGATACTGTTGACGATGCGCAAGTGGCGGCGGCCCTTTTGCAGGCGGCAGAGCAATGGCTCCGCCAGCAGGGTATGCAAAAGGTCATTGGGCCAGCTAATTTTTCTACTAACGAGACCTGTGGTTTGCTGGTGGAGAATTTTGAGCGTCCACCCATGATCATGATGCCCTACAATGCGCCGTATTACGCAGGGCTGATAGAGCAGCAGGGCTTCGTCAAGCATGTAGATTTGCTGTGTTATTGGCTGACGCCAGAGGTCATTCCGGAGGCTGTCATTGAGAGTGCCCACCGATTGGAGGAGCGCCTGGTAAGGCGCGGCATCGTCGTCCGAAAAATAGATATGAAGCGCTTTGAGGAGGAGTTGCACAACTTCTTGCCTGTGTACAATGCTTCGTGGGCGGAGAACACGGGCTTTGTACCCATGACAGAGGCGGAGATAAGGCAGATAGCTAAAGACCTCCGGCCAGTGATTGACCCTGAACTGGTCTTTTTTGCTGAAAAAGACGGCCAGACGATAGGCGTATCTATCACCATTCCCAATATCAATGAAGTGCTGATTCGCCTCAAACGCGGACGGCTGTTTCCTTTTGGCATTTTCCAATTACTTTTTGGATTGCGACGGGTGCGTACGGCGCGGGTCATCGCTTTGGGTACGCTCAAGGAGTATCGCCGCTTAGGGGTGGATGTGTGCTTCTATGTACGCACTGTCGAAGCGGCCCGAAGGCGAGGGATTACAGGAGGAGAGGCTTCTTGGATATTGGAAAACAATGTGATGATGAACCGCGCTTTGGAGCACATCGGAGCGCGAGTGTATCGCCGCTATCGCTTTTACGAAAAAACTATTTAGACTATGCACCAGCATAAGGATTTCCGCTATAAGACAGGCCCTGAGCCGCATCGGCAACGCACCAGGGCTATTTTGGAAAAGCATCCTGAAGTGCGTCATCTCATTGGGAAGAACCCTTGGACGGCCCTGATTATCTTTATTTGTGTGGCTTTTCAGGTGGTAATGGCGTACGTGTTGCGCGACCAAAGTTGGTGGTGGATAGTAGGGCTGGCGTGGTTGGCGGGCGCTTTTCCTGCTCACGTGTTGTTTGTGTGTATTCACGAAGCGGCCCATCACCTTATTTTTAGGAAGCGCGAGTGGAACATCTACGCGGGCATTTTTGCTAACTTGCCTACGCTGCTGCCTTCGGCCATTTCCTTCAAAAATTACCACCTCAAACACCACGCTTTCCAGGGAGTGCACGAGCTGGACGCAGATTTGCCATCGCGCTGGGAGGCCCGCCTTATTAACAACTACTTTATTGGCAAGGCCTTGTGGTTGTTGTTCTACCCGCTCTTTCAGGCGCTGCGCGTATTGCGCTGCAAGGAGGCCATGGTCATAGACCGCTGGGTAATACTTAATATAGTGGTACAGTTGGCTTTCGATGTGGCAGTAGTGTATTTCTTAGGCTGGAAGGCGTTTGCCTATCTTGGGCTGAGCTTAGCTTTCTCCATTGGCCTGCACCCGCTGGGTGCGCGTTGGATACAGGAGCACTATCTTGTGCTCGACCCCGACCAAGAGACATATAGCTACTACGGGCGGCTCAACACCATTAACCTGAACGTAGGCTACCACAACGAACACCACGACATGCCTTCTGTACCATGGCACAACCTGCCTAAGCTGCGGGCCATGGCGCCGGAGTTCTACAACCACCTCAAGTACCACACCTCTTACACTCGCCTGCTGTTGCGCTTTCTGTTTAGTCAGGAGCTCAGCCTCTTTTCGCGTATAGTGCGCAAGGATCGCGGCAACGTACCCTTGAGTGATGACTCCACGCCTGACCTTGCCCTCATCGAAAAGTCCTCATGAGCCGTCTGTTAGTTACAGGAGCTAATGGGTTTATTGGCAGTGCGCTTACCGACCAGGCGCTGGCTTTGGGTTGGGAGGTAACTGCGGCTGTACGGCCAGGCAGCGACTGCACTTACCTGCGCGATAGCCGACTGCGCTTCGTCCATTTGCCTTATGACTCACCGCAGACCTTGGCACAGGTGCTTCGCCGGCAGGGCCGCTTCGATTACGTGGCCCATATTGCTGGTACAACAAAAGCCTTGCGCCGCGAGGACTATTTCCGTGTTAATGCCGACTATACGCGCCATTTGGCAGAAGCCCTGGCGGAAGAACACCTGCGCCCTAAGCGCTTTCTGTTTTTGAGCAGCTTGGCAGCCCTAGGGCCTGCCACAGCATCTGCAGAGCGCGTGCGCCCCGACCAAGTGCCGAGACCTGTAACCACCTATGGGGCCAGCAAGCGCGCGGCCGAAGAATATCTGGAGGCGCTGGGCGAGCGCCTGCCCTGGGTGGTAGTGCAGCCAACGGCGGTCTTCGGCCCGCGCGACCGCGACCTCTTCCAATTCATCCATTTGGTGCATCGGGGCCTCGAGCTCTACATTGGTCTGAAGCCACAGCGCGCTAGCTTCATCTACGTCAGCGACTTAGTGCGCCTCATGCTTGCGGCCCTGGAGCGCGGACCTGACGGTAAGAGGCTGATTGCCGCTGATGGGCGCGATTACACCACCGACGACCTGGGAGAGGCCGTACGCACAGCGCTCGGTAGGCACACATTGCGCCTGCGCCTGCCCCTGCCGATGGTTCGAGCGGTGGCTGCACTGAGCGAATGGGTGGGCCGATGGCAGGGCAAGATGCCGGCACTTAACCGCGAAAAACTGCGCGAATTGGGCAGAGCCAATTGGTGGTGCGACACTTCCGAGACCTTTCATATGCTGGATTTCCGACCAGAGTACGACCTGCGCAGCGGCATGGTCGAAACCACAAAATGGTATCGCGAGCATGGCTGGCTCTAAGCGTGGCGGCTTCTCGTGGTGGCAATGGCTGCTGTGCGGATTTGGCGCGGGGCGCCTGCCTGTGGCGCCAGGCACGTGGGGCGCAGCGTTGGCGCTGGGATTGGCAGGGCTTGTGGCTTGGTTGCAGCCTGTTTTCTTTCAACCCGTATTGGCTTTAGGAATAGCTCTGGGCTTTGTTGCGGGCGTCGGGCTAGTACCGCGTGCAGAGGCGTTATGGGGGAGTAGAGACCCTTCGCCGGTGGTATTGGACGAAATGGTGGGCATGTGGGTCGCTTTATGGGCGACGCCGGTCGAATGGGAAACGTGGCTGGCTATATTTTTCCTTTTTCGTGTGTTTGATGTATTTAAACCCTTAGGTATTCGTTGGCTGGAACGCCTCCCCGGAGGCTGGGGCGTCATGCTCGATGATGTGCTGGCAGGTGTCTATGCCTGGCTCTCATGGCAAGTTTTTTGGTGGATATGGTCTTGACGATGAACTCGAAAGGCTATCTTCTTTTCAAGTACGCACTGAGCTCGCTAAGCGCGACGGCTGTAGATTTTGGGCTGTTTTATGTGCTTTTTCTCCTGACCACCCATGCGGGTGGCTCAACGCTGGTAGCTTGGAGTGTTAGTGCCGTAGTGGCCTTTTACCTACAGAAGTACTGGGTCTTTGGTCAAGGGGGCACGCCTTCGCTCTTGACGACGGGGGCCAGATACGGTTTGGGGGTTTTGTTGGGCATGTCCCTCAACACAGGCGGCGTGTGGCTGTTGTGCGATGAGATGGGCTACTCGCCTTGGCTCTCGCGCATAGGTGTAGCCTTGAGCGCCTGGTACTTGATTTTTCTGTTTAATCGTTACCTCGTTTTTTCACCACCTGCTGAAAGCTGACATTTGCCCGTTTCTATTTGCGACACTGGACAAACAACATGCGAACGCATCTGCTTGCTGCCCTTTGTGGGCTAATCTTCTGCCTTATCCTTCCTTTGTGGTTGAACGCACAAGTTCCTTCTCTCACCATTGTACATGGGCGCGTTTGGGATGCGCATACGGAGGAGCCACTTCCATTTGCTACGGTGCGCATTCCTGAGGCGGGTATCGGGACGCGTACAGATGCAGAGGGCCGGTTTTCTTTGAAGACGCATGCCCCCGGACCACTCACTTTGCGCGTTACCTATGTAGGTTATGTCGCCCAGGAATTACCCTTGCGGGTAGGCGAGGAAAACGAGATGAAAGTGACGCTGCGCGAAGCAACGGCCACATTGCAGGAGGTAACTGTGCGCGTTGAGCACTATCGCAACAAGGACAACCCGGCCGTGGCTCTCATTCGGAAGGCCATTGAACACAAGGACAAAAACCGCCCAGAGGCCCTCGCTTATTATCAATATGAAAAGTACGAGAAAATCGGTTTTTCACTCAATAACGTTACCGAAAGGACGCGCAACAACCCCCTGCTGAAACGATTCAAGATCATTTTTGACAATGCCGATACTAACCGCATCAATAACAAAGTCAATGTGTTGCTCTATATGCGCGAGTTGCTATCTGATGTGTATTATCGAGGTAGCACGAGTACCCGACGCGAATACATCCGCGGTGAGCGACACGTCCTTTTTGAAGATGCCTTCAACCTGATGGGCATATCGAACTACATTGATGCGCTATACACAAACGTCAATTTCTATGATGGCTCTATAGAACTGCTCAATACGCGTTTTGTAGGTCCGCTCAATATCCTGTCGCCCAGTATCTATCGCTTCTACATTCAGGACACGGTTTTCATCGAGGAGACGCCTTGCGTTCGCCTATATTTTGCACCGCGAGTAAAGACGGATGTAGCTTTTACGGGCAACCTCTGGATAGCGCTGGACTCTACCTATGCCCTTCGTCGCGTAGAGGTAGGCATACCACCAGAAATAAATCTCAACTGGGTGAACGACATGCAGCTGAGGCAAGAGTACTCCTGGGCTGAAACGTCGGATGGGAAGCGTATATTGATGTTGAGCCGTGACGAGGTGAGCATTGAGTTCAGCCTTTGGCGCAGCGAGAAGGCCCGCTCCCTGTTAGGCAACAAGATTACTACCCTTCGCCACTATCGCATTGACGAGCCTTTGCCCGACTCGCTCTTTTCCCCCTTGCAAGCGGTAGTACGCGACTCGTCGGCGCTGGCACAAGATGAGCAATTTTGGGCGCAACACCGACACGTGGAGCTCACGCGCAGCGAGGCCGGCCTTAAGCAGACGATGGACAGCCTGAACCGCGATCGCTCTTTCAAGCGCTTGGTCAGGCGCGCGCGCTTCCTCTTCGAGGGCTACACTGCTGTGGGCAGTGTGGACATTGGGCCGGCCAATGCTTTTTACAGCTTCAATCCCATCGAAGGGTTGCGTCTGCGCTTTGGAGGGCGCACCAACTACGAGTTCAGCACGCGCTTGGCCCTGGAGGGCTACGCAGCCTATGGCTTTCGCGACCAACGTTGGAAGGGAATGGGGGCCATTACCTATTCCTTTGGGCCTGAAAAGGTGCGGCTTTTTCCCATTCACCATGTGCGGCTGTGGTATCAAGACGACGTAGAAATTCCAGGCCAAGCCTTGCAATTTGTCAACGAAGACAACCTGTTTCTCTCCTTGAAGCGCGGCCCAAACGACCGGATGATTTACAAGAATACCTACGGCCTGGAGTACCGGCGCGAGTTTTTCAGCGGCTTCTCTTGGCGCTTTACCTTGCGCAATACCCGCCAGAACCCGGCAGGTGTCTTGCTTTTTGACTACACAGAGCAAGGCGAAACGCGATATAAGACCGATCTCATGGCCAGCGAAGTAGGCGTGCGCCTGCGCTATGCACCCAACGAAAAGTTCTACGACGGCCCAAACTACCGGACGCCTATCCTGACGAAGTACCCTATTCTGGAGTTAGCCTACGATGCGGGCATCCGCGGCGTGTTGGGCAGCGAATATAACTACCACGTTGCGCGGGCCACAGTGCGCAAAGTCTTCTTTTATCCCATCCTTGGGCAGGGCTATGCCATCGCTGAAGGGGGCTGGGTATTTGGCCAAGCACCCTATCCAATGCTCATCATCCACCGAGCCAATCAGACCTACACCTATCAGCGCGAGTCATATAACCTGATGAATTTCATGGAGTTCATCAGCGATCGCTATGCGGCCATCAGTTATTATCACAACTTCGGAGGCTGGTTTTTCGGACGCATACCGCTGTTGCGCCGCCTGCGTTGGCGCGAAGTCCTGACAGTAAAATCGCTCTGGGGCGGCCTAAGTGAACACAACCAACCCAACGAAAGCAATCGGCTACTCCGTCTGCCCACCTACGAAGACGGTACTCCGCTGACCCACTCGCTGGGAGCCAAACCTTACGTGGAAGGCAGCGTGGGTATCTCGCACATTTTCGGCATTCTGCGCATTGACTTGTTGCGGCGCTTTACCTACACCGACCATCCTTTCGTAACCAAATGGGGCGTGCGCATCAGGTTGTCCACAGAGTTCTGAAAAGGCAGATACTGGATCAAAGGCGCCCCTCTGCAAACTGAGGCCGCCGGAAGGGAGAAAGAAGGGTACAGTATATGTTCACTACCTTCGCCTCTCGGAAAACAACGATTGCGTACATCACAATGAAACAAACCACCATTCAGCGCCCTGTAAGCGTCAGCGGCATTGGTCTGCACACCGGCAAATCAGTGCAGCTGACCTTCAAACCGGCACCGACTAACCATGGTTACAGATTTCAGCGCATAGATCTGCCCGAACAACCAGTCTTACCTGCTGATGTAAAATTGGTAGCCTCCACCAACCGTGGCACTACGCTCCGCCAGGGAGATGCTCAGGTAGCGACGGTCGAACACGTCCTCTCCGCCTTAGTCGGCTTGGAGCTGGACAACGTGCTCATGGAAGTCAACGGCCCAGAAATGCCCATCATGGATGGCACAGCCCAACCTTTCGTCCAGGCCCTTCATCAGGCGGGCCGCCAAGAGCAAGATGCCGAGCGCGAGTACTTTGTCATAACAGAACCCATCGCCTACAAAGACGAGGTCTCGGGTACTGAACTATTGGCCCTGCCCGCAGCCAACTTTGAAGTAGCCGTGATGATTGACTTCAATTCCAAGGTGCTAGGCCCCCAGTATGCTACCCTGCACTCGCTGAGCCAATACGAGAAGGAAATTGCCCCCTGCCGCACCTTCGTCTTTTTGCACGAATTGGAAAAGCTGCTGGACATGGGCCTCATCAAGGGCGGCGATCTGGACAATGCCATCGTCATTGTGGATAGAGTAATGGCCCCGGAAGAGCTCGAGCGCTTGGCTCAAAAAATGGGCAAACCCTCCGTGCGCGTGGACTCGGAGGGCGTGCTCAATACGGTAAAGCTGCGTTTCTCCAATGAGCCTGCACGCCACAAATTACTCGACATCGTGGGCGACCTGGCCTTAGTAGGCCGTCCTATTCAAGGTAAAATCGTCGCTACCAAGCCCGGACACACGGCGAACGTTGAGTTTGCTAAGCTCCTCAAAAAAAAATATCAAGAACAGCGGCGTTTATTGGGTGTACCCAAATATGACCCCGACAAGGAGCCGCTCTTCGACGTCATTAGCATTAGCCGCCTGCTGCCCCATCGCTACCCGTTTCTGTTAGTGGACAAAATCATCGAACTCTCTGCCGAACACGTAGTGGGGGTAAAGAATGTTACCATAAACGAGCCTTTTTTCCAAGGCCACTTCCCAGGCAATCCAATCTTTCCGGGGGTACTGCAAATTGAAGCCATGGCCCAAACAGGCGGCATCTTGGCGCTCAATGCAGTAGATGATCCCTACAATTGGGACACCTATTTTCTGAAAATCGAGAACACCAAATTCAAGGCTAAGGTGGTACCCGGCGATACACTCATCCTGAAAATGGAACTGCTCGAGCCTATCCGGCGCGGTATTGTACACATGCAAGGAACGGCCTATGTGGGCAGTAAGATAGTCTCTGAGGGAGAACTCACGGCGCAGATTGTGCGTCGCGTCAAGGAGACAGATAAATGAGAATGAGCTTTCTTCCGGCCCACTGTTCCCATTCACTTCAAATTTTTTCCCGTAAATGTCTTTCATGTCGAAGCGCCTAAGTCAGGTACATCCTAAAGCGCAAATAGGCCAAAATGTAATTATAGGCCCATTCACAGTTATTGAGGAAGATGTCGTCATTGGCGATGGCTGTTGGATTGGCAACAACGTTACCATTATGAATGGCACTCGCATAGGCCAACAATGCAAGATTTTCCCCGGAGCAGTCGTAGGAGCTATTCCGCAAGATTTGAAGTACAAAGGAGAAAACACCACTCTGGAAATTGGCAATGAGGTTATCGTGCGTGAGTTCTGCACCCTCAACCGGGGCACAGCCGAGGCGCAGCGCACGGTAATAGGGGACCGATGCCTGCTTATGGCTTACGTGCACGTAGCACACGACTGCTTCATCGGCGAGGCCTCCATCCTGGCCAATAACACTACTCTGGCAGGGCACATCCACATCGGTGCCCACGCCCGCTTGGGTGGCATGACGGCCGTGCATCAGTTCGTCCGCATTGGGGCTCATGTGATGATCAGCGGAGGCTCACTGGTGCGCAAAGACGTGCCCCCCTACGTCGTGGCTGCGCGCGAGCCGCTCTCTTATGCCGGCGTCAATCGCATCGGTTTGCGGCGCAGCCAGTTCCCGCGCGAAACCATTCATCACATCGAAGACATCTACCGCCTGTTGTTTGTCCGCAATTACAGCGTGCGGAAGGCTGTAGAACTCATCGAAGAGCAGATAGAACCCACAGCTATCCGCGACGAAATACTGCAATTCATACAAAACAGCAGGCGAGGACTGATGAAAGGCTTCCGCTCCGCACTTCATCCTACGCTGGCCCAGGAAGAAGGCTGAAGTCTGGCTGCCTCACGACCTTCAAACGCAGCTCCGATGCTGAACATCGCCCTAACAGACGCCGGCAAGCGCTACGGCTACGAGTGGATTTTTCGAGGACTGACTTTCCGCTTTGTAGCAGGTGAGCGCTACGCCATTACAGGGCCTAACGGCTCGGGCAAGTCCACCCTGATGCGGGTGCTCGCTGGGCATCTGTCGCTGTCGAAGGGCCAAGTTTGTTTTGAGGAAAACGGCCGCACTATTGACCCCGACGCCGTTTACCGCTACGTGAGCATGGCAGCTCCTTACATTGAACTCATTGAGGAACTGACCCTTCGCGAACTGGTGGCCTTTCACGGACAACTGCGCCCTTTTCGAGAAGGAATGGGGCCAGAAGACGTGCTCGAGGTGCTGCAGCTGGGGCGCGCACAGCACAGGAAGATGTTGCGCTTTTTCAGTTCCGGCATGAAGCAGCGCGTTCGCTTAGCACTGGCCATTTGCACCGAGGCTCCCCTCCTGCTGTTGGATGAGCCTACGACCAACCTGGATGTAGACGGAGCGCGGTGGTTTGCTGATCTGCTACAAGCGCACACCTCAGGCCGCTTGGTGGTCGTGGCCTCCAATGTGGCCGAAGACCTCAGCTTTTGCAATCAGTCCCTCTGTGTGCTAGACTACAAGCCCTAACATTGGCAATGGGCCGCATCTGCTATTGGCAAGCGCTGCAGCAGGCGTAATTTCGCCTTATGAGACAACGAAACCTTCTCCTCCTTTTTTGGCTGTGGAGCCTCGGTGCCGGCATGCAGGTATTTGCACAGAGACTGCCTCATCACGACCTGTTGCTTTTTTCCCTAAACCAGCGACCAGACAGTACCTGGCACCTCTTTGCCCCGCGCTTCCTGACGGCCTTCAACCCCCAGGGCTACAACAATCAGCCGCAGTTCTTCTCACCCTACGAAGTATATCTGACGGTACAGATGCTCCCTGACACTTCCCAGACTGACATCTACGCCTTGCATCTGCTACTCAACACCTTTACGCGCGTAACTGCTACGGCCACCTCCGAGTACTCCCCCACCCGCATGCCCGACGGCAAGCACTTTTCCGTAGTGCGCGTAGAGCCAGACGGCCGCCAGCGCCTGTGGGCCTTGCCTTTGGATAGACAAGACGCTGGGCATGTCCTACTACCCAACGTCTCCAATATAGGATACCATTGCTGGCTGCGCGACACCCTGCTGGCCCTTTTCCTGGTGGGCGACGACGGCAACCACGCTTTGGCCCTTACCGGACTGCAACAGGCCACTCCCCGGCGCGTCGCCTCCAGCATCGGGCGGTGCCTGCAAAAGACACCTGATGGCCGTTTGGCCTTCACCCAAAAGCTGAGCGGGCAACAAGCCTATCTGAAAGTGTTCGACCCTAGAAGCAATACTGCCGAAACCCTCGTGGCCATGCCCGACGGAGCAGAGGACTTCGCGATACTACCCGACGGCACCTATCTCGCAGGAACGGGCAGCCGCCTGTTCCAGTTTAGACCGCGCCGGCAGAGCAATTGGATGGAGATTGCGAACCTGGCGCCTTACGGTGTGCAAAAAATTACGCGCTTAGCTCCCAGCCCCGAAGGCCAATGGCTCATTGTCGTCGTCCAATAACAAATCACACAGCCTCTACTCTACCGCCTCTACGCGAAAACCTTCCTTGCGCAGCAGGGCAATGACACCCTTGGCTCCGCCCAAATGACCAGCTCCTACGGCAAAGAGCGTGGGCTTTTCGCGCATCATGCGCAGCATAATGGGTATCCAGTCGCGGTTACGGCGATAAATGATCATTTCCTGGATGACGGAGTCCTGAAAGAGGGACTCGCGCGTCGTGGCCTCCATGGCCTGCAAGTCCTTCTGCAAGTACAAGCTGACGATGCGGTTGAGCTCGTTGTCGCTGTTACCCTGCTGCCGCAACTGCTCCACCAGTACGCGCGCCTGCAGGGCGTAGGGAATGCTGTCGAACAGGCTCAGCTGGTATTCTATCGTCTCCAAGCCGGCGGTGCCCAGTTTGTACTTGCGCGCCAGGCGGTACAGCTCCATCTCCACGGAAGTCATCTTGTCATTATCGGCCAAGCTCCCGTCCTCGTTCATTAACAAAGAGCCGATGAACAGGGGCTTCATGCGCTCTACAGAGGCCATAGGTAATGGGCTGCGTTGCGCTATTTGTTCGCGCACGAAGGCGTAGTCTTCCTCCGGCAGGAGGCCGCGCAGGGTCTGGCCGCCGCTCATATAGGTTTTGGTCATGACTCGGAAAAGAGACGTAATGCCCACGTCCTTAAAGTCTATCTCAAGCACCAAGCGCTCCACCTGCGCCATAGCGTCCCGCATCGGGCCAGTTACAGCGAACTTTGTCTTGGGAATGAGGTGAATAGTGCCCAACAGGTAAGAGGGCTGTTTCAGGCCATTGCCGCTGATTTTCCACAGCAGAGCCTTTTCGGTAGGTGCCAGCTGCTCTGGCGGGTAAACGACCTTGGACGTAGAGCAATAGCAAAAGGCCCAGCCGGCAGCGAGCAAGGCGAGTGTGCGCCACAAAAGCATAGGTTTTAGGTCTGCGTAAGCGGGTTACGGATGTGCGTGAAAGGTCAGTGTCTTGGAAGTCTTCTTTCCGTCGTGGTCTATCTGCGCGAACACCTCCAGAATGAGGTCGGTGTGTTCGGTCAGGGTATTTTTCCACGAAGCGGAAATGAGGAAGGTTTTCTGGTGGCTGTGGGCATCGTCGGCAAACAACACAGTACCATCGGCCTTCTTCCTAATTTGCACGGCCCAGCCGTGGAGGGTTTGAGCGCTGCTTATCCGGGCGCTGATGGGTACTTCTTCGTTAGCGTGGAACTGTTGCCCCTCGCGCGGAGAAGTAATTTCTATAGTAACCTCGTTGGGATCTACCTCGTGGTGTTTGTGGCAAGCGCCAAATGTCAGCACCATGGCCGCCCAGACCAGAAGCAACAACAATCGGAAATAGCGATACTTTTTCATAGAAAAAAGGCAGGTGAGTGAAAGTTTACGATGCAGTAGCCATATACGCCGGCTACATGATGTATCAATGTACGCACAAAGTAAGGGTTTTCTAGGCCGAAAAGTTCATGCAAGAACGCAGCCTAATGATGAATGCCCCAAAGATGATGAGTAGGCCATAAAGGTTTACGCTTCACCAAAGGCCATTTTTCTCTAAGAAGAAAATAAGGCTGGGTAAAAAGTCAGGGCAGCCCATCAACAACCGCCGTTCTCCCCTCCGTTTTTTTGGGGGGAAAAACGACCTCTAGCTTCAGAGCAGCTGTTGTGGGTACACTGGTAGCGGGTGTAGCTCCTATTTGGCCCTAAGCGAGCTCTGCGCTCGCGTTGGCTTCTTAATAATGGCGCGATGGCGGCCTTGCGTCTCCGTGCCAGCCCTGCATTTTGGCGCCACCTGCAGCCATGCGAACCATGCAGGGAGGGCCAAGCGCGGTGCTACTCGAGTGCAGCTACGCCATTATTAAGGGCCGAGAGCGGGCCGGCGGTGTGCTTCGGGCTAAGCAGAGGATACTGGCGTACCTTTAGGCGCGGAGATAGGAGCGCAGAGCGGAAGCCGTTTTTCCCAAAAAACAGAAGGAAGAAAAGGCTGCAGCCCAGGGCTGAAGGCGTGATTGGAAGGGGGCGTTCAGACCAAGGCGCCGGCCTTAATTTCGTCCACAACCTCGGGGTTGAGCAGGGTGGTGGTGTCGCCCAGGTTGGAGGTGTCGCCCTCAGCGATTTTGCGGAGGATGCGGCGCATGATTTTGCCGGAGCGGGTTTTGGGCAGACCTGGTACGACCTGGATTTTGTCGGGCTTGGCGATAGGGCCAATTTCGCGGGTAACGGTGTCGAGCACGGCTTGGCGGAAGGCCTCGAGGTTGCCCACTAGGCCGGTGGCGATGACGTAGGCGTAGATACCTTGGCCTTTGATAGGGTGTGGGTAGCCCACGACAGCGGACTCGACGACGTTGGGCGCTTTGTTGATGGCGTCTTCTACCTCGGCGGTACCGATGCGGTGCCCAGAGACGTTGATGACGTCGTCCACGCGCCCGATGATGCGGTACATGCCGTTGGTGTCGCGGCGGGCGCCGTCGCCGGTAAAGTATTTGTCTTTGAAAGCGGCGAAGTAAGTTTGGCGGCAGCGTTCGTGGTCGCCGTAGGTGGTGCGCAGCATGCTGGGCCAGGGGAACTTGATGCAGAGCATGCCCTCGACGTCGTTGCCCTCCAGTTCGTTGCCGTTGGCGTCCACGAGGCAAGGCTGCACGCCGGGCAGTGGCAAGGTGGCGTAGCAGGGTTTGAGGGGAGTGATGCCGGCCAATGGGCTGATGAGGATGCCGCCGGTTTCCGTTTGCCACCAAGTATCCACGATGGGGCAGCGTTTTTTGCCGACGCGCTCGTGGTACCAGCGCCAGGCCTCTTCGTTGATAGGCTCGCCTACGGTACCCAGCACGCGCAGGGAGGGCATGCGGCGGCCTTTGACCCACTCATCGCCGGCGGCCATGAGGGCGCGTATGGCCGTGGGGGCAGTGTAGAAGATGTTGACGCGATGGCGTTGGACGACGTCCCAAAAGCGTCCGGCGTCTGGGTAGGTAGGTATGCCCTCGAACATGAGCGTGGTGGCGCCGGCCAACAGTGGGCCGTACACGATGTAGGAGTGGCCGGTGATCCAGCCGATGTCAGCGGTGCACCAATAGACCTCGCCAGGCTGGTATTGAAAGACGTTGCGAAAGGTAAACTCGGTGTACACCATATAGCCGCCGTGGGTATGCACAACGCCCTTGGGCTTGCCAGTAGAGCCGGAGGTGTACAGGATGAAGAGCATATCCTCACTGTCCACGATGGTGGGCTGGCATTGTTTGCGCTTGCCCTTGATGGCGTCGTGCCACCAGACGTCGCGCGTGGGGTGCATGTGTATGTCGTCGCCGGTGTTTTTAAGGACGATAACGCGCTCGACGCTGTCGCAGCCCAAGGCGAGGGCTTCGTCCACTACGGCTTTGACGGGGATGTTTTTGGGGCCGCGCGCGTTGGCGTCAGCGGTGATGACGACCTTGGCCTGGGCGTCCTTAATGCGGTCGGCCAAGGCTACGGCGCTGAAGCCAGCAAACACTACGGAGTGGACGGCGCCGATACGCGCGCAGGCCAGCACGGCTATAGCCAACTCAGGCACCATAGGCATGTACAGGCACACGCGGTCGCCCTTGCGTACACCCTGAGTTTTGAGGGCGTTGGCAAACTGGCACACCAGACCATGCAGCTGCCGATAGGTAAGGCGGCGCGGCCTGCGCTTGGGGTCGTTAGGTTCCCAAATGAGTGCTACCTGGTCGGGTTGGGTTTCTAAGTGTCGGTCGAGGCAGTTTTCCGTGATATTGAGCCGGCCACCTACAAACCAAGCTACGCGGGGCTCGCGGAAGTTCCATTCCAGCACTTGGCGCCAGGGTTTTCGCCAGCGAAAGGTGGCCGCCTGCTCTGCCCAGAAGCCCTCTGGGTCGCGTACGGAGCGCTCGTAGGCCGACCGATATTCTTCCATAGAGCGAATCTGTAACGTCATGTTTCGGTAGTGTTTGTTTAGGCGCGAAAATAGAGGAATGTTGGCTTTGCTCTTGTGCGGGGGGGGCCAAATGTCTGGCTCTTGGCGGCGGAAGCGCTGTCTCAATAAAGCATCACGCACCCGTTCCATAGATGGTCTGGAGTGCGTAGGCGGAGCCAACAAGGTCCAACGGGGTACTGGCTGGGCGGCAAGGTTACGTGGAGGGTTTGCCCGGTGGCGGCGTGAGGCAAAGAGGCTGCATGGAGCAGGCGACCTTGGGCGTCGAACATCTGCAGTTCTATTGGGCCGGAGAGTGGCTCGTCGAAGCGAAGCGAGAAGGCCCCGGGCGCCGGGTTGGGAAATAGGTGCACACGCGCATGGGAGGCCCTGAGCGACGGCACTTGTGATATGGGCGCGCACTCGTACACCGCCACCCAGCCTGGGCCAGTGGTGGCTCCATCCGACACAAAGCGGAAGGTCAGGCTGTTGCCGCTGGCTTGCAGCAGGCCTGGGCTTTGGGTACCCGTCCAAGCACCCAAGAGAGGCGCTGCCGTAGAAGGGCCATCATATATCCAGAGCGTGTCGTAGCCGTTCTCGAGTTCGAACGACAGGAATCTGACATTCAAACCGTTGGCATTGGGCGGTGCGATAGTGAAGGTGTAGTCTTCGAAGTTGTAGTAGTTCCACGCAGGCCCACCGCCGTCGTAGATGGTGTCGGCGCAGGGTTGTTGAGCGCAGTTGGTGAAGTGGTCGCGCAGGAGGTCCCACAGCTCCGAGTATCCGGCGTCGTAGCCCAGTGCCCAGATGCCGATGCCCCCGAGGTCTCGCTGCAGGGCGAGTTGGTAGCGGCGAGCAAGGGTGTACTCGGAGTTGATGAAACACTGACGCCACACGTTAGGCCCTGTCTGGTACACGAAGCAAGAGGATGCGCTTGGGTAGTGGTCTTGGCGCTGCTGGTAGGTGCTGGGGCTGTTGCGCACATTCCGATAGGTGCGGGCGGCGCTGAAGTTGCCCGTGGTATTGGAAGGTATTTGAGGGCCGGATGTCTCCCATTCGCGCCCATAATAGGGCAAACCGAGGAGCAATTTGTGGCGCGGCACGCCCGCACGCAGATAGGTCGTTATCGAGCGGGAGAGGTTGTAGTTAAAAGTGGACGAAAAACTGTATAGCGGATCTACAGGCCCTGCCACCGGGCTTCCACTCCAGTAGTAATCGTAGCCCATAACGATGAACAGGTCCACATAGGGCGCCATGGTGGCCACATCGAAGACGCCACTCCAGTCCACAGCGGGCAGGGCGATGGAGAGCTCTGCTCCGGGTAGTTGGTTCTTCATCTGAGTACTCAGGGCTATCATGAAATCTGTCAGCGCGGCTTTTTGGGCAAGCGGCACCAGTTCAAAGTCAATGTTGACCCCATGCGCGCCGCGCTGCTTGAGGAGGGCAATGAGGTTGTTGATGAGGTTTTGCTGGGCGGTAGTGCGGCTGAAAAAAGTAGCGTGGTCGCTGAAGAGCGTTACACACAGGTGTACGCGCACGCCGCGGGCTAAGGCTTGGGTTACTACGTTGGCTGTGGACCAGCTGTAGGTGTTGAGCGGGTTGCCATCTTGCGGATTGACCTCGTAGGAAAAGTAACACAGATCGCTCAGGAGGTTCCACTGGTAGTGGGTCTCTAGGCCGTTGCTCCAGTAAGGGTGCCATCCAAAGACGCGCTTGTTGAGTGTACAGTCGTCGGCACCCCGCTCAAATGCAGGTACTGATGGTGCATTGATATGCTGCCACTCTTCTGGGCGGATGCCCAGCCGACGGTAGCGCTCCGACTCTTCTCGATGGATGGAAAAAGGATACTCTTGTGCGCGCAGTGCAAAAGCAGCGAAGAAAGCCAACAGGCCAACGAAAAAAGACAAGTATTTCATGAAAAACGCCCTTTCTACAATGGAGAAAGCAAAAATGAAGCTTATGGCCAGACTTATCCGAGGCATCATGGAAAAGTCCTGTATTCGCCGCTCTTCTTTCCGCTCGTTTCTGGCCTTTAATAGTGGCGCAACTGCGGCTTAGTGTCTCCGCACTTGGGGCAACGGCTTTTTGTAAAAAGCCGACCCTAATAGAGATTGGGATCCACCATTCGCGCATCATTCCAACTATTCAACACACACCATTTTAACCTTTACCTTGCTGCCCAAAAAATCGCGCAGTCTTGCTCTTATGCGACGCACCACCCTTGCCCTACTTGCTGGCCCATTAGCCTTCTTATTATTAGCAACAGTGCCGATAGCGCCCGACATGACGCCCACCACGCGCTTGGCTATGGGTATCACGGCCTGGATGGCTATTTGGTGGATCACCGAGGTAGTACCTATTACGGTAACCGCCCTGTTGCCCTTGGTACTTTTTCCGCTGTGTGGCATCATGCCGCTCAAGAAAGTATCGGCTGAGTTTGGCAATGAGATCATTTTTCTCTTCCTGTCGGGTTTGCTTTTTGGGCAAGCCATCGAGCGCTGGCACCTGCACTCGCGCATTGCGCTCAACTTGGTGTGCTGGATGGGGCATCAGCCCGCGCGCATCGTATTGGGCTTTATGCTGGCTACGGCTGCGCTCTCGATGTGGATTTCGAATACGGCTACGGCGGTGATGATGACACCGGTAGCCATTGCCGTGTCTGGGGGGCAGCTGGAAAACAGCGCTACCAGCAGCGCTAACTTCCGCAAGGCACTTATGTTGGGTTTGGCCTACGCCTGCTCGATTGGCGGGGTAGCCACGCTCATCGGGACACCTACTAATGCCGTGTTTCTCGGCTACGTCAAAAGCGAGATGGGTATCGAGGTGAGTTTCTGGCAGTGGTTTGCCTTTGGCTTTCCGTTTTCCGCCCTGTTGCTGATGTTGTGTTGGTGGTTGCTGATGCGCATTTATCCGCAGCGCGCCGAAGCGCTGGATGCGGGCGCTTACCGGGCGGTGCTCGATACACACTTGAAGCGCCTGGGGCCGATGTCCTCTGCTGAGCGGCGGCTGATGGTGTTGTTTGGCATAGTCATCCTGTGCTGGCTTACGGGTTCGCTGCTGTGGTATCGTTATGTGCCCAACAGCAACGACGTCATCGTGGCCATTTGCGGAGCGCTGTTGCTCTTTGTGGTGCCGGCGGGCAAGGATGGGCCGCGCCAAGCCCTGCTCGACTGGCCGTCGGCGTCGCGCATACCGTGGGGAGTGCTGTTCTTTTTTGGCGGTGGGTTGGCCCTGGCGCGCGGCTTCGAGACCAGCGGCTTAGCGGGCTGGTTGGGCGCTCAGATGCGCGGCCTCAACGAATGGCCGCCGTTGCCCATCGCCCTGGCGGTATTTACGGTCGTGTCGTTCATTAGCGAGATAGCCTCCAACATCGCCACGGCCTCCATGATGATGCCCGTGCTGGCAGTGCTGGCCCAAGCCATCGGCATTGATCCCTTCGGCCTGCTGCTGGGAGCGGCGGTGGCGGCGTCGTTTGGCTTTGCCTTGCCGGTGGCTACGGCGCCCAACACCATCGTATTCAGCTCGGGTTACCTGAACATCCGAGATATGGCGCGCGCCGGGCTATGGCTAGACCTCATCGCTGTGTTGGCGCTATTGGCCTTTGCCTATTTCGCCCTGCCGCTGGTGTGGGGGCTCCCGCTGGGGCGCTGAGCGCCTCATTCTAACAGCGCATACACCGGCAGGTGGTCGGAAGGATAGCGGCAGTTCTTGGAGTCGCTCAGCACGGCGTATTTGCGCACGCGCAGGTCGGCAGAGGTGAAGATGTAGTCAATGCGCAACTCCACAGGCTCGTGGAAGCGGAAGCCGTTGAACGTGCCCTCTGGCCCAAAGGCTGGCTCCTGGCTGCGCGTGCGCGCGTCGTGCAGCTCGCGCCGCAGGATGTTCACTGGCTCCGTGTTTGGCCCGGCGTTCAGGTCACCCATAACAATGACCGGGTAGCCCTGGCGGTTCATCTCCCACAGCCGCATCAGCAACAGCGAGGCCGATTGGCGCCTCGCCTCTCGGCCAATGTGGTCGAAGTGGGTGTTGAATACCCACACGTGTCGCTTGGCCACGGTGTCTTCCAGTAGTGCCCAGGTGCAGATACGCGGCAGCGCCGCATCCCACCCCTTCGACACCACCTCCGGCGTGGGCGACAGCCAAAATGTGCCGCTCTGGCGCAACACAAAACGCCCCTTGCGAAAGAAAATCGCCGAGTACTCCCCTGCTTCCTGCCCGTCATCACGTCCAACGCCCACCCACGCGTATTCGGGTAGATGCTCCTGCAAAAAGTCCAATTGGCGCTTCAGCGCCTCCTGTACCCCGATGATATCTGGCCCGTAAAAGCGCAACTGCCCCGCCAGAAAATGGCGCCGCTCCACCCATGCGTTCTCTCCGTCCGCAGGGTTGTCGTACCGGATGTTGTACGTCAATACGGAAAAAGGCTGACCTATGACCACGCCAAACCACCAAAACAGACCCCAAAAAGCCCAAAAACGCGTCATATCCCTATAAAAGCGCTTTTTTTAAAAATATACGCGACGGCGCTTCGCGCCGTAAAGAAAAAAATAAAAAGGGTAATAGGGTAAAAGCACACAGGATTAGTCCTGCGCCGCCCGAAAACCCACATCGCTGCTCCTAACGTTCGGAAGATTCCCGCCGCGAAACGACGCCCGCGCAACCGAAAACAAATGGTACCACGCGCCGCCGCGCAACACGCGAAAGCGGCCCTGGTGCGGGCCGGCCGGGCTGTGGCGCGGGCTGTGGAGGTAGTAGTCCTCGGCGTACCAGTCCCAGCACCATTCCTAGACGTTGCCCGACATGTCGAAAAGGCCCAAGGCGTTGGGCTTCTTCTGCCCCACGGGTTGGGTCTGCCCCTCGGCGTTGCCCTGGTGCCAGGCGACCTCGTCGGGGTCGTTGCTGCCGGCATAGGCGAGGTTTTGGGCCCATGCCGCGCGCCCGCCGCGGGCCGCCCATTCCCACTCGGCCTCGGTGGGCAGCCGGTACCCATCGGCACCGGCGATGCGCTCCACCGTCCACTTCTTCCCGTCGGTGTCGTTCAGGTTGTTGGGGTCTTTGCGCTGCTGGTCTATCCGATAAGCCGGCGCATATCCGCGCTTGCGGCTCAGCCAGTTGAGATAGGCTACCGCATGGTACCAGTTGACCCGGACCACCGGATGGTCGGCGCGCAGGCCCCAGGGGGGCACCAACTCGCGCAAGGGGGGCGCTTCCTCGGGTGCGCAGGCGCAAAAGAGGACCAATTGGCGCACGACTTCGAGTCACGCCGACACTTAGTTACAACAATCTACCACTTTGAGTCGCGTTAAAGCCGGGTGCTGTTTGAGTGGGAGAATATTACCAGATAAAGACCGTTTTTTGCCTCCCGGTGGGAGAAATAATTCTCAAAAGCGAGATTTAAGGGTGCGGAATGTAGGTTTCAGCTTTCGGTCTCTCACTCCAAAAAGCCTTTGGGCGGCCTCTGCGCAAAGACAGAAGCCGCCCAAATTGATAATATTCCATCCGCCGGTGTCTCAGGCTTTCACCTTCTTCACCGCCGGTTTAGCCGAAGAAGTAGTTTTTTCCTCCGCGACCTTGCCGCTGAGAATGCGCTCCTTAGTAAGGTCAACTACCAGCGACGAAGCAACAAACACCGACGAATAAGTACCGAAAAGGATACCCACCGACATACCGAAGGCAAAGCCCTTGGTGGCATCGCCGCCGAAGAGGAAGAGCACCAAAGCCGCCGCCAGCGTAGTGCCCGAGGTGATGAGCGTGCGGCTCAGCGTAGTGTTGATGGCCATATTAAAGACCTCCTCCTTGGGCCGCCCGATGTAGGTGTTGATGAACTCCCGGATACGGTCATACACTATCACGGTATCGTTCACCGAGTAGCCGATAACCGTCAGGATGCAGGCGATGATGGCCTGGTCAATCTCCAGCGAGAAAGGCACGATGCCGTGCAGCAGGGTGAAGAACGTCAGCGTGATGAGCACGTCGTGAAACAGCGCGAGCACGGCGCCTAATGAGAACTGCCAACGGCGGAAGCGCACCAGCAGGTATAAGAAGATGAGACCCAACGCCCAGATGGTGGCCGAGAAAGAGGAGTTGCGGATGTCGTCTGCCACTGTGGGGCCTACCTGGCTCGAGGAGAGAATATGCGTGCCCGAGCCATCGGTATTCTTAAAGTTCTCGAGGCTCGTCGAGTAGCCCGCTGCACTGATGCCCTCGTGCAGTTTAGCAATCACCTTGTCCATCACGTCCGGGCTGGTGTCGTCAATGAGGTAGGAAGTGGTGATGTTGTAGGTGTTGGTGGTGCTCACCGCTTTCACAACGGGGTTTCCACCAAAAGCCTGCGAAAGTGCTGGGCGAAGTTTATCCAACGATACGGGCTGGTCAAACTGGACGTTGAACGAGTAGCCGCCTTTGAAGTCTACCCCCAACTCGAAGCCGCGCAGGAAGAAAGACGCAATCCCAATGAGGATAATGGCCGCAGAAAAAGCATAGGCGTATTTGCGCCTGCTTATCCAATCCACATTGACACCTACGAGCCATTTTTCCGACCAAGGGTAGCTGTAGGTCATCTCTTTGCCGCGCTTGAGCCGCCACTCAGTCATGAGGCGGCTGACGAGCACAGCAGTAAACATGGTGCTGAAGATACCGACCATGAGTACGGTGCCGAAGCCTTTAATGGGGCCAAGGCCAAAGTACATGAGCACAAAGGCCGTCAGCAGCGTGGTAACGTTGGCGTCAATGATGGCAGGCAAGGCACGGGTGAAGCCCGTGGTGATAGCCTTGATGCCCTCCATACCAGCGCGTAGCTCTTCGCGTATGCGCTCGTAGATGATCACGTTAGCATCTACGGCGGTAGCCAGCGTCAGCACGATACCTGCGATGCCGGGCAAAGTCAGCACGGTGCCCATCGAAGCCAGCGTGCCGATAATAAAGAAAAGATTGGCTAACAAGGCTATGACAGAGATGACACCACCACGCGCATAGTAGGCTATCATGAAGGCGCATAGCAGCACCACCGACAGAATCATAGCGAGGAGCGACTTGCGGATATTGTCAGCACCCAGCGACGGGCCTACCTGACTCTCCTGCACAATGCGCGTACCGGCGGGGAGCTTGCCCACTTCGAGGATGTTGGCCAAGTCTTTGGCCTCTTCTAGCGTAAAACCGCCCGTGATGGAGGAGTTGCCGCCTTCGATGGGGTTGATCACGCGCGGAGCACTCACTACCTCATCGTCGAGCACGATAGCGATTTCGCGGTTGCCGCCTTCATAGGCTTGGCGGGTCATTTCGGCCCAGATGCTCGCCCCCTCGTTGTTCATCGAGAGACTTACCGTTACTTCGCCCGTTGTGGGGTCTGGTTGCTCACTGGCGCGAGTAACGACACTGCCATCGAGACGTGGCTTGTCCTGGTTGCGCCACTTCTTGAGGGCGTACAGCTCGTATTTGCCCGCCACCGAAGAGTTACCCTCGCGTTCGGGCACGGGCTTGAGACTCCAGCGGAACATCAGGTCCACCGGGAAAAGCGCGCGGATATCGGGCCGTTCGAGCATTTCCGAAATGGCCCGCATCTTGTTCTTGTCGGCGTACCCAATGACCACACTGCGCGGGTCGTTGGCGCGCGTCAGCAGGCGGAACAGCGGCCCGTCGCCCTCGGGCGTAGCAGGCTTATCTACAATTTTCATCTCTGGAGTGGCCGAAGAGTCCACCGTGCCATCGGGGCGGGTCGGGTAAACGTACTGAATATCTTTGACCGTTACCAGCAAGCTCGTGTCGCCGGCCATGAGCACCTTTAGCTTGTTATCTGCGGTCTCTAGAGCTTGCGAAATGCCCTCATCACCAAAGCGATAAGTGTCCCAGAATTCCAGTTTGGCGCTCTTTTGCAGCATGTTGCGCGCCCGCTGTGGGTTGTCAATGCCGGGCAGCTCCACCAAGATGAGGTCGCGCGCAGCATCCAGGCTGACGTTAGGCTGCACCACGCCCAGCTTGTCAATGCGCTGCTTGAGGCGCTTGTAGGTTTCGTCCACTGTTGTGTTGGCCAATTGACGAATGACGCGCAGCACCTCCGCATCGGGCGACTCAAACGTTATCTGACCGCGGAGCGTCTCATTGCGAGCAAAAATAGATGCCAACGATTTGCCGCCACCCACCTCTTTCCAGGCGTTAGCAAAAAGCGTAATGAAGTCCGTCTGCTGGGTCTTTTGCATCTCCGCCGCCTTTTCCAGTGCCTGCAGAAAGGTCGGGTCGGTGCTGTTACCCGAAAGATTCTTGACGAAGTCCTTCAAGTCCACCTGCAACAGCACGCTCATGCCCCCTTTCAGATCAAGGCCCATGGCCAACTGGCTCTTCTTGAGGTCGGCGTATGTGAATTTCTTGATGAGCGGAATGGTGAACACCGTTTCGCTCGACAGCGAGTCCAGATACGCGCTATAATACGTACGCCACGACACCGCCGGGTTCTGGGCGTGCCGCTCGTCAGCGTAACGAGCCGCTGCCCCCTCAATATTACTGGTAGGAATGATGAGCAGATACTGATACAGGCAAACAACCGTCAGCGCAATCAGGAAAAAGCGTACAACTCCTTGGATTTGCATACCGTATAATTCAAGTGAAGCGAAACAATCGGGTTGAAAAAAGCGCGCAAATATAGGCAGACCTGCCAATGCGCACTAAAAATGAAAAAACGCACCTTCATCTCGCCATGCAAGGAAGGTGCGTTAGCCGGTTCTTCAGAAGTTTCTCAGGATTGCTCCTGAACCGTCTCCTCTTTCTGGGCGCTGCGCTTCTTAAAGTACTTGGGCGACACTACCAGCAACCCAAACGACTCGCAGCCGTCCTTCGTCGTCTTCGCATGGTGTGCCCCATGAGCGCGCAAGATGGCGCGCGAGTAAGTACTGTCCAGCTGCCTGAACCATCTAAAACGCTGGTGAATGTACACGTCGTGAATAAGAAAATAAGTCAGGCCATACAGCGAAATGCCCACCCCGACGAATAGCGCCCAAGTGTGCTCCGTCAGACCACCGATGAGATAGCAAATCATGCTCGGAATGGCAAAAACCAAAAAGAAACGGTCGTTCTTCTCAAAAAAGCCGTGCTTCTCGTGCCGCGGCTTGTGGTGATCTTCGTGCCAGCTCCACAGCGGCCCGTGCATCAGATACTTATGTGTAAACCACGCCATGAACTCCATGCCCGCATAGGCAGCTACAGTGATAAGGAGATACAACAACCAACTTGCCATAGACTTTTACTTCAGGTGTTGAATAATAAATGCGCACGGGGAAAACAGCCCCGCTTCCGCAAAGTTCGCAAAAGACCCTAATGCGCCGCTACAGCCTACCGTATTTCCGTCCCGCCCCCGGCCCTTGATAGTGTGGCGAAGTCCCGGCCGTCGCACCCGGCGCTCCCAGCTTTTCTTCTTACTTGAAAAGGTACCCATTTCCTACCGAGAAGTTCGGAGCCTGTTTTCCAAGCCACTCGCTCCACATCTGCCGCTTTTCCACCCCCTCACCAAGGCTGTTTTTTGGGGGAGAAAAACGGCCTTAGTGCCTTGACTTGGCTTTTTCGCGTACCCACACCCATAGCGCCTTGGGCTTAGGCTTGGCATGTGCCCGTCTCGCCCCTGGATCTTAATAACGGCGCAGCTGCACCCGCGGGTCGCCGTGCTTGCAGGGAGCGGGGCCGAGAGGTTGCATTTCGCGATTATTAAGGCCCGAAAGCGAGACGCAAACAGGCGCGGGACCAAACAGAAGCTGCGTCCAGTCGCTATGCCCACAGCAGCGACCCGAAGCCGGCAGCCGTTTTTCACCCTACATTCCGCACCCTTAAATCTCGCTTTTGAGAATTATTTCTCCCACCGGAAGGCAAAAAACAGTCTTTATCTGGTAATATTCTCCCACTCAAACAGCACCTGGCTTTAACGCGACTCAAAGTGGTAGATTGTTGTAACTAAGTGTCGGCGGACTCGAAGTCACGCCGACACTGACACGCCAAGTGGTAGATTGTTCTTATGAGTGTTTTGGGTGGCAAGTGGGAAAAAGCGTCAGGTTTTGGGCCAATTTATGGCCTAAAGTGGGAAGAATAATTTGTAAATCTGCATATCATGGGTGCGAAATGTGGGTTTCACCCAAAAAACGGCGGAGGAAAAGGATATGACTGCAAGGGAACTCCCCCTTACGCCACCTTGAGGAAGAGATTTGTCTTTAAAACAGTTGACCCTGTGGGCAATCCGGAAAATTCTACCCTTTTCAATTTTTTAAGAAAAGAGGCTGCCACAAGGCACAAACCTCCCAGAACCATTCATTCTTCACTGCCCACTTCTGGCCGCGGCTAATGACAAAGCGGCACTTTCGCGTATGCGCCTATCTAATCTCGTTTTCTCAAAAAACGACTCGCCCCACCACACCGATGAGACGAGTCGCCTTTACCATTTCAAAAACCTTTATCGCACCAAGGTTACATCGCCCTTGTAGAGGATGGTTTCGCCGTCCACGAATTCAATTTCAGCAAAATACACGTACACGCC